>Ga0307992_1000176_pt1 | contig 41460 bp, 47 predicted proteins | sample EllFjometagen133_FD_203162 | JGI IMG/M metagenome (GOLD analysis project Ga0307992, IMG submission 203162) | Marine microbial communities from Ellis Fjord, Antarctic Ocean - #133 | ecosystem: Environmental > Aquatic > Marine > Unclassified | place: Southern Ocean | collected 2014-10-08
TATGGGGATAATATGACCAAATTTAGGTCAAAATATCCGTTAATTTTATCCTAGCAATTACAGGTTCACAGAAATTACGGGTAATATTCTTGTGAATATTTTTCAATACCATTTCTATTGGTATTTCTAGGCTATTTTCTTGTGAATTTTTGTTTTTAAAAGACATTTAGAGCATAGCAAACCAGAGTTCCCAAGACTTACGGGTAAAGATTTTGGGAATTTTTTTAAGCCCCATTTTTGCTGGAATTTTGAGCCAATGTTTTGGGAATTATTGTCTTGAAAACGATATTTAGACCATAGCAAAAACAACTTACCCTAAATTACGGGTAAGATTTGGGGTAATAATAAAAAAGCCTCAATTCATTAGATTCTTGAGGAAATTTTTAGGTAATTTTTATCAAAAATTTAGGTGGTTTATGCTATTATTCAAATTGACTTAGAGATGTTTAAGCGGTATGATTAAGTCATAAATAAGTCTGTATATAAGCAGAAGCTGGACTATTAAAAAATAAGTAATAATTAAAAATATGGAAACAAATATTCTAAAAGGGTTATTTAGTTTAATTAATAATCCTAATATAGATCTAAATACAGGTTATGTAGCTAGAAATAGGGCTAATAACATGGGAGATGCTCTTGAATATTATGTAAAAGATTTATTTTGCGATACATTTAACGAAGAAGATCAAACTGTTATTAATCAGAAATATAATGAATATTTTTCTTATTTAGGAAATCAAAATAATCCACCCGATATTATTCTAAGAAATGGTGATGCAATTGAGGTGAAAAAAATTGAAGGATTTGGTGCCGGGATTGCTTTAAATAGTTCTTATCCTAAAAACAAGCTTTATTCCGATAGCCCAATGATTACGCAAGCTTGTAGAGATTGTGAAGACTGGAGAGAGAAAGATATCATCTATGTTATTGGTGTTCCTCAGGACGATAAATTAAAATCTTTATGGTTTGTATATGGTGATTGTTATGCGGCCGATAGAAATATATATGAAAGAATTAAAAACAAAATATCTGATGGAGTTAATGAATTACCTGATATAGAATTCGCAGAAACAAATGAATTGGGCAGGGTAAATAAAGTTGATCCTTTAGGCATAACTTATTTACGAATACGTGGAATGTGGCATATTGAAAATCCATCTAAGGTTTTTGATTATATAACTACTGTTGATATCAGTAAGGAGTTAAATGTTAATGCAATCATATTAACTGAAAAATATAATTCATTTCCAGAAGAAGATATACAAAGGCTTGAAAATCTGAATAAAAATGGTTTTTCTATCCGTGATGTCCAAATAAAATCACCAAATAACTCAGCTGATTTACTTGATGCCAAATTAATTAATTATATAGTATGAGTATGAAAGTGATATCATTATTTACAGGAGCAGGGGGGCTAGATTTAGGTTTTGAAAAAGCTGGTTTTAGTATTGCTTGGGCTAATGAATTTGATAAAACAATTTGGGATACATTTAAGGCCAATTTTCCTCATACAAAGTTAGATGGCAGAAGTATAACTGAAATACCGTCATCTGAAATTCCAAAAGCTATTGGAATTATTGGTGGACCACCATGTCAAAGTTGGAGTGAGGCAGGGGCGGGACGTGGAATAGAAGATAAACGAGGACAATTATTTTATGAGTATATAAGAGTATTGAAAGATAAAGAACCGCTTTTTTTCTTAGCTGAAAATGTTTCTGGAATTTTGTCATTAAGACATAAGGAAGCTTTTGAAAAAATATTAAATAAATTTCGTAGTCTTAATTATAATATTTCATATAAATTGCTTAATGCTAAAGATTTTGATACTCCACAGGATAGAAAAAGAGTTATTATTGTTGGTTATCATAAAAAAACAGGAAAAACTTTTGAATTTCCTGAGGCTAGTGAAAAGAAGTTAACCTTAAAAGATGCAATTTGGGATTTAAGAAAAGCAAAGTCAGCCAAAGAGTTCAATAAGACTAATGGGAATGAAAAATTGTTTGCCCCAAATCATGAATATATGAATGGAGGATTTTCAACAATCTATATGTCTAGAAATAGGGTTAGAAGTTGGAGCGAACCATCTTTTACAATTCAAGCAGGAGGTCGTCATGCTCCTATTCATCCACGGGCTCCGAAAATGAAATTTATTGAACAGAATAAAAGAATATTTGTTCCAGGTAAAGAACATTTATATCGTAGATTGTCAGTAAGGGAGTGTGCGAGAATACAGACTTTTCCTGATGATTTTATTTTTAAATATACAAATATTGCTGATGGATATAAGATGATTGGTAATGCTGTCCCTGTTAATTTTGCTAATGCTATTGCTAAAAAAATATATAGTGATTTAACGAATAATTACAAATAAAATAAATATATGACAACAACAATAATAAATATAATTACTGATGTAATAATTAAAATTTTACCACATCTAATTACTTTTATTTTAACTTTATTTTTTTCTTGGGGGTTAATTTCTTGGCATTACAAAAAAGAAAAAAGATTATTCTTAAATATTTCTAGACCATTTGAAATATATACAATTTCAGACAATATTAAATCAATGGAGGTTGAAATTAATTTAATAAAGAAAAACGATTTTTTTAAAAAATGTCCAGACAATGCTTTAAAGGATTTAAGGAATGTTCAAATATCAGAAGATTTAAGTTTGGTTATTTTAGCTATTGATGAAAACACAAAAGAAGAAGATTTTAATATTGCCTTAGACAAAATATCTTCGTTGAAAAAACCATTAATTATATATACCTTAGGAAGTAGAAATATTAGTTGGCTTTATCAAAATACAAAGATTAAAGATTACTCATTGCATTCACTTGCCACTACCCCGTTACGCCTAATAAGCGATATGTTTACAATTTTATCTACATACAAAAATGACAAATAAAGAATTAAATAATTGTTTACTAGAATATACTAAAGAAAATATAACACCGAAAGAAGAAGAGTGGTCTTTTATTAGTGGCAAATATCAAGAATTACTTAATATTTTAGAGGATAAAAATTGTTTTCAGAGTGGTTCATGCGCAAGATTTACAGCGATTAAGCCAATCAATGACCTTGATGTGATATGGATAATTTCAGATGAGGTTAAAAAGTCAATTAATTCCAATTCATTGAATTTACAAGATATTTTGAATGATTTAGCGAGGAAACTTGAAGATGAATATGAAAAAATTGGTGTGGATGTGGATATAAAACCCCAAACTCATTCAGTTGGAATTTATTTCGGAGAAAGCGAATCAGAATTTTCAATAGATATAGTTCCAGCTAAAAATACTGGGGAAAAGAATGAATTTGATGACTATATTTTAGAAGTTCCTGAAATTTTATTTTATTCTAAGAAAAATAGAATAAAACTTTATAAATCAAAAAAAGAAATTAAGTGGAAAAAATCGGATCCTAAAGGGTATAAAGAACAGATAAAAAGATTGCACAAAAAAAATGATAATCTAAGAAAAGTCATAAGATTTTTAAAAAAATGGCGCTGGAATTGTAAAAGAAATTATCCTAATTTTCCTATCAAATCTTTTCATTTAGAATTAATTGTTAAAGATATTTTCGAGCAAAATACAGATATAAATTTTTTAAATGCTGTAAAATTATTTTATGAAAAAATATTGGATTATATAGGAGAGCCACAATTCTTAGATAGAGCCGATAACAGTGTGCATATAGATGAATATTTAAAGGATGTTGACGACTATGACAAGCATGAAGTATTAGAGCTTTCTGGGATGGCTATGGTTGGTATAAAGCAATTGGAAAAGTTTGATGTAGATAATAATATTGATGACGAGATAAGCACAATTTTATCAGCAAAAGATCAGAATGAGAAATTTATTTATGATAGCGATTTTGGATATAAAGTCGCAATAATTGAGGATTTAGATTTTAAAATAAACGGAAAAGTGATAATCAAAAACCTTAAAAAAAGAGATACCTTGAGAGAGTATTATCTTAGAGATAATTATTATAATCCAATAACTATAGGAAATGAAATTTATTTTTATATATCGGATGATAGTGATGTTCAGGGATATTCTGATAATATAAGATATTATTGGAAAGTAAAAAATAGAGGAAGAGAAATAATTAACAAAGAAGGAAAAAGAGAACCTCGTGGTGAAATAACATTAAATCAAACAGCTAGCGACCCAGAAGCTACCGCCTATAATGGAATACATTTTGTTGAATGTTATGCTATTTTTGAAAATAAATGTATCGCTTACGATAGATTGTATATTTATATAAAAAAGGATTAATTAATTTTTTAGTTCTAATATAGATGGGAAGAAAAATAACAATTAATCTAAATACATTTGGTCCAAGATTTGATGAGAATCAAAGAGTTATTTTATTGAATAAGCCTAAAAAGAGCACTTTCACAGGTGCTCATATTCATTTTATTGAAGTATTTGAACAATTTTTGGGTAAAGATCTTGAGAGTATTACTAAAACTGACATGAAACGATATTTTGAAATTACAGACAAAGAAACTCATCTTAACATAACTCCTAGCAAAGAATACAGCAATGTCTTTAATAGAATAATTCAACCTCTTATTTTAGGTAAAAAATATTATACATTTGGTGAATACTTATCGTGTATAGCATTAGCTGGTTTGTCTGCCGAAATGATGTCTTTAGTGGTTTGGAAAATTAGCAAGTTAAAAGTGGCTGGTCAAGATATTAATGATGAAACACAAAAAATTGTTTTTGGAAAAATTGATCAAAAAAGAAGGATAGAAATGCTTAAATTATTTGAAGTCATAGATGAAGACAGCGAGGGAATGTTTGAAGAAATTAGAACGATTAGAAATAAATATATTCATTCATGGGACATTTCTTCTAAGCAAGATAAGGGTAATGCTAAAAAAGTAATTAGATACGCCTTAATATTGTTTAAAAATATTTCGGGAATAGCTATAGAAATTGACGATAAAGGGGATCAAAAAATTAAAATAGATCAGCGACTTCTTGATTTTATGGATGATGAAAAATAGATAAGTTATTTTAATACATTTTTGTATCTTTGTATAAGAAAGTTTGGAAGCATCCCCTGTATGTGAGCAAATAGTCTAAAAATAATATTTTACTAAATATAACTTTGAATAAATTTAAATAAAAAAATCTATGAACGAATTTGTTTTTGGTTCCATAGGAGGAGTATTGAGCTATATAATTTTAAATTACATATTAAAACCAGTTACTGAATATAAAAAAATCAGGAGAGAAGTATTCAAAAAACTAACTTTTTATGCAGATAAGTATAGCCATCATTTAGAAATTACAGGGTCAATAATTTTAACTAGTACAGTTTTCGGAGACCCTTCGCCCGAGGAACAAAATGAATATGAAGAGGCAAAAACTGAATTACGTAGATTATTCTCTGAACTGGAATCTTTTTCTAAAGAGATTAGTTTTTATAAATGGCTGTCTTTTATAAACTTTTTGCCAAAAGAAAAATTACTAAAAGAGGTTTCTGGAAAAATTCTTGCAATTTCTAATCGGCTAATAATTTCAAGGGGTTCTGCTGAGGGGATTAATATTGATATGCTTAATATAGAAGATGCTGAAAAAATAAAAGAACTATTATAATTTATTATTTATTCTAACATTTTCTAATATTTTCACGCAAAAAAGTTCGGAAGCAGTCCCTATATTCGAGCATATTTTAAATAGCCCTATTTTAGGGGCTATTTTTGATAGGGAGTTTATTGCTTTGGAACGATATGATATAATTTAAATGTAAAATAGTATATAAAATTATGTCTATTATCTATCAAACAAATAAATTTATTGTAGAAGCGCCAGAAAAACCTCATGTAGATCGAAATGATGGTGGCCATATTAAAATATATCCCAAAGAGAGATTGGCTGATAGGCAAGCACTTTTTTCTAAAGAGGCTATTGAGTTAATGAGATTAACAATGGTTGTTGGCGATGCCATGACTCAAATCATGAATGAACACGGTGTTGATATAGAAAGGATTAATTATCAGGATAATGGTAATTGGAGTGTGTTTAAGCCTGAAGGGCCATATTTACATATCCATCTTTATGGTAGAGCTAAAAGTGCTAAGGTGCACAAATATGGACAAGCCTGTTATTTTCCACATAGAGAAGAACAACCGGAGTATTATCAAGATTTTGAGCCCCTGACTAAAGGGGACGTGAAAGATATTAACAGAAGAATTAAGAAGTTATTTTTAGAAGAGAAATATTGTGATGAAGAGTGGTTTAAAGGATAATTAATTTAACTTTAATAGCGCTTAAGACTCAAATATATAAAAATTAACCCATATTTATATGAATAAAATGATTATTAAAAATCGTAAAAATCAGAATATTTCTGTTATTATAGAGCGGGCTGATAATCAAAAAGGCTTAGTTTTTGTTATGCATGGCCTTGGTGGGTTTAAGGAACAACCACATATTGAAACTTTCGCTAAAGCCTTTAGAAATAATAACTATACTGTTATCAGGTTTGATACTACCAATACTTTTGGCGAAAGTGATGGCCAATATGAAGATGCTACGACGACTAATTATTATGAGGATCTAGAGGATGTTATTAGTTGGTCTAAAAATCAAGATTTTTATTATGAGCCGTTTGTTTTGTGTGGTCATAGTTTAGGGGCAATTTGTTCTGCCTTATACGCTGAAAATTATCCAGAAAAAGTTAAGGCCTTAGCTCCAATTTCCACCGTGGTTAGTGGTGAACTTAGCGTGGAAGCGCATACTAAAGAAGAAATGGATAATTGGAAACAAACCGGATGGCGCACCACCACCGGGTATAGCAGTGGTTTAACAAAAAGACTAAAGTGGTCTCACATGGAAGATAGATTAAAACATGATTTATTAAGAAAAGTTGATCAATTATCAATGCCTACTATATTAATAGTGGGGGAATTAGACACATCGACTTTGCCTCAACATCAGCAGATTTTATTTAATAAACTGCCTGGACACAAAGAAATGCATATTATTAAAGATGCTCCTCATACTTTTAGGGAAATAAAACATTTTGATGAAATTTACAATATCTTAGATAAATGGATAAAATCACTTTAAAAAAGTTCCAATTGTATCCCAAACACCGAGCAGATATTGACAAAAGTATAGCAATGTGCTATACTTTTTTGATACATAAAAACATTTAGTTAGTGCGTATACTAAAAAATGAAATAATTTAAACAGATAGATCTGTAGTATAAAAGAGATAAAAGTTTGCAAATTTACACTATTTTTGTTAATATTTTAGCAAAAGAAGTTAATATAATTTATATAATTAATATATTTTTAATCTAAAAAATATGAGAATTGGAGAAAAGTTTCCTTTATTTAAGAAAGAACAGTCCAACGAAACACCAGATACTAATGTAAAAGAAAATATTACAGAAAAGTCCGAAGAAGAATTAGGGGCTGAGGAAAAAGAGCCCAACGTTGAGCAAGAAAAAGGTTGTAAGGAAATAGTCAAAGAGAAGGGAACTGAGTACTTTCAACACATGATAGACTCAAAAGGAACCCAGTGGAGACAAGACTATGAGGATTATAAGAATCTTGTCGCTAAGGAAGATTATTTTGAAGGAGTAGTGGGAAAGAGAACAACACACGAATTTCTTAAATATGCTTTATTAAGGTATGAGAGTTCTCAGAAAAAATTTGTTGCGGATCCAGACATCTCCAAAGACTATAGTTATCAACTTGAATTAGTTAAGACTATCTTAAGTGAAATGGAGAAAGATCCAGGATTCAAAGAGTTGATAGAGCAGGGAGAAGCAGTTGAGTAGTAAGATATTAAAAAATTGATATATTAGCAAAAGCCTAGCAATATGCTAGGCTTTTTTATATCACAAATATAATGCAGCAATAAAACATTGATTTTGTTGGTAATTTTGAATAATTTTTAATAAAATGCAGCAATCATCTATTTGCAATGCAGCGATTATATGTTATGATTAAAATCATGAATAAACGACAAAGAAGACAACAAAACATAATTAATTTTATTAAGAACAAAGATAGGGTTTCTAACTCTGAGATTTTAGATTTTCTTAAAGATTCTGTAGAGAGAACGACTTTGCAAAGAGATTTAAATTATCTACAAGAACAGGGGCTTGTTTTAAGAACTGGTTCTGGTCGGAGTACAGTTTATGCTATTTCAGATATAAATAGAATATTTTTGCCGGTCAATATTAAAGAATATTTTGAAATTCCGTATTTAAAAAGAGAAGTAAAAGAAAGTTTTAACTATGAAATTTTAACTATTCTAGGAAATGATATTTTTACGATTGAGGAAAAGCAGAGGTTGGAGCAACTACAAAAAGATTTTATTAAGAATTTTTCTAAATATGATAGCCAGACTTTGATTAACAAAGAATTTGAAAGGATAATGATTGAATTTTCATGGAAATCTTCAGTTATAGAGGGAAATACTTATTCATTATTAGGGACAGAAGCTCTGATTAAAAATAATGTTATTGGTAAAGGGAAAACGAAAGAGGAAACACAGATGATTCTTAATCATAAGGATATTTTTAATGAAGCTATTCAAAATAAGGAAAGATTTAGAAAGTTAAACTATTCGGATATTGAGTATATTCATTCTGTTTTGACTAAAAAGCTTGGCATTTCCAAAAATATTAGAAATGGATCGGTTGGAATTACTGGTACAAACTATAAGCCTTTAAATAATAGTTATCAGATTGAAGAAGTAGCTCGAGAAATGGTGGATTTAATAAATGAAAAAGAATCTTTTTTTGAAAAAGCTTTTTTAATATCAATTCTTGTTGCGTATATTCAGATTTTCGAAGATGGAAACAAAAGAACATCCCGAATGATTTCCAATGCTATTTTATTAGCTCACAACTCTATTCCGTTATCCTATCGAATAGTTGATACTGAGGAATATATAAAGGCCATGGTGTTGTTTTATGAAATAAATAATGTTTCCTACTTTAAACAAATATTTATTGATCAGTTTGAAGATGCTGTTAATAATTATTTTAAATAGCTCATTCTGTGCATTTCTTGTTCTTGGGAATCTAAAGATAATACTTGCCGATTATTATTTTCAGTAGATTCTCGACAGTAGAGGGCATATTTAGTTGTAGATCTTTCATCTATTGACATATTGGTTTTAAAATATTAGTATTTAATTAACCGCGATAAGAGCTGACCGTATTATCAAGCTCCTTGAAACAGGGACAACGGTTTATAAGGTTGCCATCAGTTTTATAAAATAGTTCTAAGTAGTGATGAGCGAACGGAACAGAAAGTGGGATTCAAAAGAGTCCTTGCACACAATGCACTTTCAATTATGTTTTGTAAAGCCGATGGCTTTTTTTATTTATATAAAATAGTTTTAGTTCGAACATTGTCAATTAAAGTTCCAATTGTATCCCAAACTCTGAACAAATATTGAGAATAGGCTGAAAAGCCTGTTTTTATTTACCTCATCCAATAATTAAGATATAATTAATATATTAAATAAACAAATTTATGAATTTAATTCAGGAATTTATTAAAGAAACACAAAAATACGAATTATGGCCACCGCTTAATAATAATTCTTTACTTTTTAATTCCCAAGGATTTACTTTTAAAAAATATTATAAAAAATATTATAAACACAAACAAAGGCTGCCTTTTATTATTTTAATGAGAAATAATGAAAGTTTTCAATTAATGCCCAATTCACATATGAAAGAATCTGCAGTAGAAATTTTTTTAAATTGTTTAAAAGATGGAAGTATTCTTATCCAAAAAAGAAAAGAGTTTGAAAAACTTTCTGTAAAAATAGATAGATTGTATTCAAAATTTGATTATAAATATATTAACAGTACAGCTAATGAAAAATTAATTAGAGAATTTAAAAAAATGAGAGATATTTTTTGTGAATTAAACTCTTTAGCTTGGTTTTCTATATTTTTTGATAAAAAAACTGCTCTAAAAGTAATTAAAAAAATAAAGGGTTTTTCTCAATTAGATTTAGAATCTGTTTGGGATAGAGGTAGCGTATCAACATTCAATTCTTTTGATGTGGAACGAGAGAAAAAAATGTTGAGGTTAACTATCGATAAAAAACCGATAGATTACATAGCCGAAGAAATGCAATATTCAGATACAACATTTTATAATGCCAGTAATTTAAACCAGGTAAAGTTAAAGATTAAAAATAAAAAACTAACATCCACTAAAGCAGAAGAAATATTAAAAAAAATTGATAAAAAAGAAGAAAAAATTAAACAAGAATATAATAATTGGTTAAAAAAACCTAACAAGAATCAAATTTTTTTAGTAAAGTATTTGCAAACAATTTTACGGCTAAGAGATAGACGTAAAATAGCAACGCTAAAAGAGCTTACTATACAATGGCGCATTGCACAAAAATTTTTTAAAGAAGTTAATTTATCAAATAAATTAATACCTTTTTGTTCGTTCGATGAAATAAGTAAGGGCACAAATTATTTAAAAAAGAATGCTGTAAAAATAAAAAAAAGACTAAAAGGAATAGTATCTTTAGTTGATTATGATGGAAATGTAATAATAAATTATTGTGATTACTATAAATCCAAAGAAGAATTAAATAATTATTATTTAAGTAAACAGAATATTAATCAAAAATTAGATAGTTTAAAGGGACAAATTGGTTCGCCTGGTAAAATAAAAGGGGTTGTCAAAATAATTTTAAACATTAATAATTCTAAAAAATTACAACAAGGCGAAATCCTTGTAACAGGTATGACTCGTCCAGAATTTGTTCCATTAATGAAAAAATCATCTGCTATCATCACTGATGAAGGAGGTATAACTTGTCACGCAGCAATAGTTTCAAGAGAACTTAAAAAACCTTGTATTATTGGAACCAAAATAGCTACACAAGTCCTTAAAGATGGAGATATGGTGGAAGTAGATGCTAATAATGGAATTGTTAGAATTATAGAGTAAATTTATACAAGGAAGTTCGGAAGCTGTCTCTATACCCAAAAAAATTCAAGAAATACCTATGTTTATAGGTATTTTTGTTTGTATTTTGGTTTTAGCCTTGTTGAGGCATTAATACAGTTGTGATATAGTTTTATTATCCAATAACTAAATTATTTAATCTTTATGAAAATAATAATTCCTGAAAAATTAAAAAAAGGTGATGAAATCCGTATTATAGCCCCAAGCAGGAGCTTGTCTTTAATTTCTAAAGAAGTAAAACAGGTGGCGATTAATAGGTTGGAGAAAATGGGTTACAAAGTAACCTTTGGAAAAAACTGTGAAGAAAATGATACTTTTGCATCATCTTCTATTCAATCAAGAATTAAAGACATTCACGATGCTTTTGGAGATAAAAATGTGAAAGCTATTTTAACTGCTATAGGCGGTTTTAACTCTAACCAGTTATTGAAACGTATTGATTATAATTTAATAAAAAATAATCCTAAGATAATCTGTGGGTTTTCCGATATTACCGCTCTAAATAATGCTATTTTTAAGAAAACTAATTTAATGACTTATATTGGACCTCATTTTTCTACTTTCGGCATGGAAAAAGGTTTTGATTATATATTAGAATATTTTAATAAATGTTTCACATCAGATAGTCCCTATAAAATTGATTTTTCATCAGAGTGGAGTGATGATGCTTGGTATTTAAATCAAAATGATAGAAAATTTATAAAAAATAATGGCCCCGTTGCTATCAATGATGGGGTAGCTGAAGGAATATCTTTTGGAGGCAATTTATGTACATTGAATCTTCTACAGGGGACAGAGTTTATGCCGGATATAGATAATTTCATATTGTTTATTGAAGACGACAATTTGGTTGGCGATTTTTTTAGTGTTGAATTTGATCGTAATTTACAATCTTTAATTGATCAACCCTGGTTTAAGCAAATTAAAGGTTTAGTTATCGGAAGATTTCAGAAGGAGACAGACATTAATCTTGATAAATTAAAACATATTATTCGGACAAAACAAGCATTAAGTAATATTCCGGTAATTGTTAATATGGATTTTGGTCATACTACGCCAATGTTTACTTTTTCAATTGGTGGACAAGTGAAAATTTTGGCAAATAATAATAAAATTGTTTTAGAAATAAAATCGCATTAATTTCCTTTATTTTTATAGGTTAATTTATTATTTTAGTTCGAATATCGTTCACGATCTCGAGTAAATTTACAAAATAGCGCTTTTTGCGCTATTTTTGTTATATAGTCATTCCAGTTATAAGTATAAGAAGGGCAAACGGAAAGACTACATGGTATACTAATGATATGTATTGGAAAATGCAAAAAAAAGAGTGGATATTATTGGCAATAATCCTTATGATAGTCGCTATGGGTGTCGTCACCGGCTGGCTCTATTCACGACTTCCCACTAATAATCCCCAGAATAGTCAACAGGGATGCGAAAGTGTTGGTGGGGATTGGGATATTGCTGCGAACAAATGTCTTTTGTCGTATAAGAAAGTGGGAGAAATCTGCGTTGATAGCGCTCAGTGTGTGAGTGGTATATGTTCGCCACCATCTTTAACGGAAAAACAGCAGTCGGTTCTACTGCATGAGCCGCTCGTGGGCATAGCCGGGACCTGTGCAGTAAATAGTGAACTGATCGGTTGTGTGCCACAAGTTCTAAAAGGGAGTGTATCAATGGATTTGATGTGTTGGCGTTAAATAGAATAGTATTGTTCCAATTATATCTCAAACATCGAGCTACGCCTAGAAACACCAACAGGTTTTACAGTTGATGATGTAACTGTTATTGATAATGGTGTTCTTTCAAGTTTCGCTGTTGATAGTGGAGATGACAAAGTATACACTGCAACTTTCACACCAACCGATCCTTTAGAAGATGCTACAAATGTTATTACCGTAGGAACTGGTTGGACTGATGCTGCCCTTAATGCACCTATTGGTACAACAGATTCAGATAACTATACTATTGATACCATAGAGCCAACTTTCACTATGCAATATTATTCTGATAGTGAATTATCAAGTGAAGTTGCTAATAATGCCTATCTTAAAGCCGGAATATATTATATAAAAATTACTGCTAGTGAAACAATGGATTCCGCGCCAACAATCTCGTTAACTGCTGAAGGTACCGCTAACGATGTTACAGATGCTGCAACAATTCTTGTTTCGGAAAATGATTATAGCTATACCAGAACTATTGCCGCTGACGTTTTAGCCATCGGAACTGTTCTTGAAGGAATATCAATTACTGGGACAGACTCGGCTGGTAATGTATCTACGGATGTTGATCCTACAGATGAAGCTACCAAAGAAATATATACTGATACGGTTGACCCGGTAGTTTCTGCTGGTGCTGATGCCGGAGCAGTAACAGAACAATTTACTCAAGACGCCACCACCTCTGATGTAGGGGGTTCAGGAATTGCTTCTTATCTTTGGACAATCCAAGATCCGTACCCACACACCGTTACCTTTGGAACAGCCACAGCTGTTGATACAACAGTTAGTGCCGCTGGCGAAGGGTTCTATACAGTTAGATTGACAGTGACAGACACTGCCGGCAATTCTGCTTACGATGACGCTACCTTTACCTGGGGTGCGGTTAATGTACCAATTGCCGCTTATAGTCCAATTAGCGGAGCAACAGATGTAGCAATTACCGACGACACAGCCACAATTACTTTTGGTGGCCTCTTAGATATTACTTTATTAGATACTACTAAAGTAACTTTGGTTAATAATGATGGAACTGAAACTTCAGTTAAAGGCACAGTAACTGTTTCTGGTGGTGATGGAAATTCTCAAATTCTTAATATTCCATATACGGGATTAGAGAATTCTCATACTTATAGAATTAATATTTACGCTGGTGCGATTAGAGATTCCGAAGGACATATTAATTCCGCTGGCGTTTCTTATTTCACAACCGTGGCCGCGATTACTGAACCAACAGAAATATCTGTTACTAATACTGCTTTAGTAAAAAGTGTTGCTACTAAAAATGGTGAGTTTGATGATGGTTGGAGATGGGTTTTAGATGTTACAGTTCCAACCGCCTCAACAACTGTTGCGATGAGTTTTGATGATTTGACTGGTGCTGGAACAATTTCAGCTACAAATATCCGTTTCTATTCAGCTGAATCTTCTGATCATACTTCTGCTAGTCCGATTGTAATTACTACCACAGCAGGTAGAGGTGCTGGCGTTACTTGGTCAGGTGACATGACTCTTGATACTGATTTAAGCGCCAGTACTGCTGGTAGACAAATTCAGATTACTGTTCAAGCTGCTGTTCCAATTGGTAGTACTAGTGGTGCTTATTCTGCCAGTTATGACATCCAAGCTAGTTCATAATAAATCAAAATGATAATTCTTAATAAATTAATATATACTATGATATGAAAATATATAAAGTTATCTTTTTGGTTACTTTAGGATTACTATTAACAACTTCAACTTGTTTTGCTGCATGGACAATCGATAATGGTATTGGTACTGGTAGCGGTCAAGCTATGACTGCCTATGATCCGTCTGCTAGTCCAGTGGCCGGAACCTATACTTCTAGCCAAAGCGTGTCTTTATCAGCTAGTGGTTCTGATAGTATTCGCTATACAATTGATGGATCTACACCTAGTTGTTCCAGTGGAACGGTCTACTCAGCAGCAATTACTGTTGGTTCTACACAAACTATCAAGGCTATTTCTTGTTATGATGATAATGGAAGCACTTCTTCTTCCAATGTTGCTAGCCATGCTTATACTATTAATATTTCCAGCGGTGGAAGTAGTGGAGGAGGCGGCGGCGGGATGAGTGTACCAGCCTGTACTTCAGTTGTCTATTCGGTTTGGGGGACTTGTTCTAACAGTTTACAATTTCGTAATGTTTTAAGTCGTACTCCAAGTAGCTGTTCTCTAACTACTAGTCAACAAGTAGCTACTAGTCAAGCTTGTACACCAACTACTACCACTACTATAGATGTCGATACAATAACGGTTGATCAAAATGTTCAAGCTATAATTTTAGAGTCTAAAGTAGTTTTTTCCGGAGTAATAAACAATCTTTTAACTAACACCAGCCAGGCTAGAAATCAAGAGAAAGAAGTAAGCGGAATGAGTAAATATACCGATAAGATTGTTGATAGTATGGAAATTGAGCCAACCGAAAAAGAAGCCATGAACAATTTTATTGTCTATGGTACCGCCACTACTAAGAAGCTCGGAGCAGGTGAAAGAGCTGGCGTGGTGAATTCCTATAAAGCTGCTTTTGGTAAATTGCCTAAAACTGAGAGTGAATGGAGCGACGTTATTAAAATAGGTAACGGTCGTTGGCCTAGTCAGATTAACGCAGCCAGTGAGACTAACGCAGAGGTCGCCTTTCTAAAAATTTATCTAAGAGCACCTGATCGAACTAATCCCAATGATGATGCCGCTGTAGTAGTAATCGCCTATGGTTTACGACCAGCTGATAGAAATTTAGATAGTGAAAAAGCAGCAATTAAGACTTTCAACCATATTTATGGTTATGATCCTGTTTCTGCTACTGCCTGGGATATTGTTAGGGCAATTGCTTATTCCGGCGCTACACGATAAATAATTGAAGATAATATTAAAAGAGAGCTATTTTAGCTCTCTTTTATTGTAAAGATTCATGATATTCAGAGCAGTATAGATGAATTAAAATTTTATATTATTATTAAAAAAACGGATCAGAAATGTCCGTTTTTGTTTTATTAATGTAACTTTTTCTAACCTATTACGTATTCTATAGTAGAGGATAAACCTCTGTTTTGTGTTTATGAAAAAAGAAAAAATAAAACTAAGAGAATTTTGGCCTAGATTTTGGAATATTTTAAAGCCATCACAGAGACAAATTAAAAAATTGTTGTTTTTTACTATTCTGGTTAGTTTAGTGTCCATGATTGGTCCTTATATTTTGAAATTAGTGATTGATGCTATTGTAAGCTTTGATGCTAATGAATTGAAATATCTATTATTATTAATTTTCTTGTTTTTTGCTAGCGAACAAGTATATTCTTTAGTTAATTATTTTAGAGATAAACTTATTTTTAAGATACTTATAGATATAGAATATTATTTACCTACAAGAGCTCAAGACAAATTAGTTAGTTTGGGTCTGGGCTATCATGAAGACGAGGATACAGGAAATAAGATTGTTAAGATTGAGAGAGGTATAAATAAAATGATAGAGTTAATTGGTAATTTATCTTGGGAAGTAGGCCCAACTCTAGTCGAATTAGTTATTACCCTTGGCGTGCTCTTGGTGGTAGATTGGCGTCTAGCCCTTACTTTTCTTTTCTTTTCTCCTTTATTTATATTTATTACCTATAAATCAAACGAAGTACTATATCCTATTAGAAAAAAGCGTCATAGGGAATATGAGGTAGCTTCAGGAAAAATGGGACAAGCTATTATTAATATCAATGCTGTTCAATCGTTTGTGCAGGAAAAAAGGGAAGTCAGGGAATATAAAAAGATAAAACAGGGAATTAAATCAGCTGAATTGAAAGAGTGGTTTAGATTATTAGGTTTTGGAATATACCGTAATATAGCCATTGATCTAGGCAGAGTTTCCATATTGCTATTAGGAGTATATTTTGTTATTCAACAAAGCATGACTATTGGTACTCTAGTATTTGTTGTTACTCTTTCAGAGAGGGCATATTTTTCTCTATATAGATTATCTCGCTTCTATGACAGAGTAGCTGAAGGAGCTGAAGCAGTGAACAGATTTTCTACACTTTTATCAGCAGAACAAGACATTGTTAATAATAAAAACGGAATTAAACCTAAAAAGATCGAAGGAAAAATTGAGTTTAAAAATGTAGATTTTTTCTATAGGGGAGCTAGAAGTCCAGCTCTTAGTAATGTTAGCCTAAAGATTAACTCCGGTTGTATCACAGCCCTTGTGGGACCATCTGGAGGAGGTAAGACTACTATAGCTAAGTTAGTATATCGTCATTATGACCCTAAAAAAGGACAAGTATTTTTAGATGATAAAGATATCCGCGATTATGATATACATAGTTTTAGGAAGTTCTTAGCAGTAGTACCACAGGAAGTAGAAATATTTAACCTAAGTGTTAAAGAAAACATAGCTTACGCTCGTCCAGGTGCTGGCTTTGAAGAAATAGAAGCAGCGGCTAAAATTGCTAATGCTGAAGAATTCATTCAGAAATTAGAAAAAGGTTATGATACCTTAGTGGGCGAGAGAGGAATCAAGCTGTCTGGTGGACAAAGACAGCGAGTTGGTATTGCTAGAGCTATTCTCGCTAATCCTCGTATTCTTATTTTTGATGAAGCTACTTCTAGTTTAGATAGTAAGAGCGAAAGATTAATACAGGATGCCATGGGAAAGATTAGCAAGAACAGAACTATTATTATGATTGCTCATCGTCTTAGTACTATTCAGAAAGCAGATAAGATAATTGTATTGGAAGAAGGTAAAGTAGTAGAACAAGGTAGTCATGTAGAATTGGCTAGAATAAATGGAGGGCTCTATGCCTATCTCTTGAAGCTTCAAGCTATGGGGCACGTTGATTAATATTGTTTTGAGTGAATATATAAAAATTACACCTTTATGGGTGTAGTTTTTTATTATCTAATATCTTGTTATAATAGATTCAGACAATAAATACAATTTTGCCTATTCTCATAGTGCCTTTTAAAACGGTGCCTATGGGGTAAAAAATAAATTAATAATAAATAAATATTATGAAAAGTTTACAAGGAACTAAAACTGAAAAAAACCTACTTAAATCCTTTGCCGGAGAATCTCAGGCAAGAATGAGGTATGATTATTTTTCTAAACAAGCAAAGAAAGACGGTTTAGAACAAATTTCTGCTATTTTTGCAGAAACAGCTCTTAATGAAAAAGAGCATGCTAAAAGATTCTTTAGATTTTTGGAAGGAGGATCTCTTCAAATTTCTGCTACTTACCCAGCTGGAAAAATAGGCACTACCTTAGAAAATCTAAAATCTGCCGCTGAGGGTGAAAAAGAGGAGTGGACTGAATTATATCCAGAATTTGCTAAAATTGCCGAAGATGAGAGTTTTATGGACATTGCGGAGACTTTTAGAGCAATAGCTATGGCAGAAAAAGCTCACGAAACAAGATACAGAAAATTATATGACAATCTTGAAAAAGGGAAGGTTTTTGTAAGTAAAGAAAAGATAATTTGGAAATGTAGGAATTGTGGCTATTTACATGAAGGCGACAATGCCCCTGAAATATGTCCAGCTTGTTTACATCCTCAAGCACATTTTCAGATTAAAGAGACCAATTATTAGATATATACTAAGGTTAGTCAAGAAACATCAAATTTATTTTTGGTGTTTTTTTGGTAGAAATGATAGAATACAAATATAATAATTTTATCTAAAAAATATGAAAAAGAACATTATGAAATTTTCTGCATATTTATGTGCAGTAACAATGTTGGTTTCTGTTATAGCGATGCCAAGTTATGTTTTGGCCGAAACGGTGCCAACTCTTATTTCAGTTGGTGAGACTGAATCTTTGAATGTTATAGAAACATTGGTAGAGAGTATTACTCTTGATGAGGGAGAAGAACTAAATATCGATGACATCACAGATGAAGAACTATTAGAAGCTGAACCAAGTGAGCTACCGGAAGCAGTAGAAGATTTGGCATTAACAACACGGTTACAGGGGATGATGTTGCTTGATGTTGAAGGAAATGGAGAAGTATATTATATAGATCCAGTAACCGAAGGTAAGGAATATTTAGCTGATGGGGAAGCAGCTCAGCTATTGTTAAAAAGAAAAGCTCTCGGGATCAATGAAGAAAATTTTTCTAAATTGGTTATGGGTGAAAATAAAGATGAACCAAGTGTTTGCGAAGAATCCGCTTTAGGCAAAAGATTAAGAGGGAGAATTGTTTTAAGGGTTGAAGAGAATGGCGAAGCCTATTGGATTTTACCTACAAATTGTCGAGCATACTATGCTGGTACGTTTGAAGCTTCTTATGAATTAATGAAAAGATTTAGCTTAGGAATAGTTAAGAATGATTTAGCTAAAATTCCTGATAATAAGAGACAAAAAATGAAAACTGCTTTGCGTCTTTCAGTGTATGCTCATGCCGATAACAATGATATGACTTTAGAAAATGCTAAAGATGATTTAAAAAAGGAGGTTAATACAATAAAAGTTTGTATGGAAGATTTTAGGGTATCTTATGATGGTGAAATGACCAGTGAAACAAACAAGACAAGAGTGGGCACCTGTGTACAGAAATCAAACATGCCAAGAATTAGCGAGGATAGAGGAGATGAGATTAAAGAAATGATAAAAGAGACCAGAGAGGAAAGAAAAGAAAGTGCAAGTATAGGGCAAAGACAGGGATTAAGAGATATCAATATGAGGCAAATTGCTGAAAAAGTGAGGAAAATGATAGCCAATAGAGCAGGCCAATAATTTTTAGCAATAAACAAAAATTAATAGAATAGTGACAAAAAGAGACTAAGTAATGAGCTTAATCTCTTTTTTTTGTATATTATTTTATTTAACAGTATTAAAATGATATAATATCATTATATAAGATTATATAAATAAAAAAATATGAAAAAGTTTTTAAAAGTTCTGTTAATTGTGTTTATTACTATTGTGGTTATTATTTTGGCTAGTTTTGCCTACATAATGATTAAAAATCCATTAGGAATAGGCACGTTAATAAAGTCTTCTATAATTCAAAGGGAGGTAGAGGTTAATATGTCTGATTATGAAGATTATGACCATCCTTTGTTAACAAAAGAACAAGAGGAAAGAGTTATTAAATCAGGTATTGATATAGAGGCAATACCAACAGAAATAACACCAGAACAACAACAATGTGGAGTAGATAAATTAGGAGAAGATAGAATATTGGAGATAATAAATGGGGCTGATCCATCTCCAATTGAAATATTAAAAATTCTTCCTTGTCTATAATGAAAAATTGATTAAAATCATATGAATAAAATTAAAAAATTAGCAATTAGTTCAGGACTAGTTAAGGATCCTGAAGTATCTTTTTTTGCAGAAGGCTATGGTAATTATGTTTATCTAATTCAAGAAAATGATCAAAAGCTTGTTCTAAGGATAAAAAAGAGTAATGAAAAACAATTTATTGATTCTTTAGAGAAAGAATATGCTTTCTTAAGATATTTTGAGTCAAAAGGTATAACTTTTTGTCCTAGAGCTCTTTTTTATAATAAAAAAGATAATTTTTTGATTGAAAATTTTATTGAGGGCGAAAAAATTTCTCAAAACGATCTCTCAAACGAACAGATTGATCTATTTGCTAAGCAATTATATGATTTGTTTCAATTGAGCTCTGTAGAGTTTTTTGATTTCTGTAAGAATCATAAACTAAAAAAGTTTGAATATAGTAGCCCAATTGATTCTTTAAAGACATATGGCTTTAAACGTTTTAACGAAGCTGATAAAAAACAGATTCCTGAAGATGTAATAGTTTGGGTTCAAGATAAATTAAATAAAAACTTAGAGTCTCTGAATAAACGAAGCTCTAGAGATGGTCATATAGGATTTGCCTGGGGGGATGTTCAGTCAGAAATGATTATTGATGATTCAGGTGGTATTAATTTTTATGATTTTGAACATGCCAGAATTTCTCAATCTTCTGACCTATCCTATATAAAAATTCATGGAATATTTAGCGATTCTCAATTTGATTACTTAATTGATAGATATTCACACTATTCTAAAAAAAGTAAGAAAGTTCTTCTGAAGGAAATAAACACTACAGAAAAAATAATAAGAGTAAATGATGTTGTTTGGGCGGTTAGAAAGTGGGCCGATACCCAGGAAGAAGAATTCAAGAAAATGACCTATGAAAGAATTAAGTCAGTAGAGAAATTATAATTAATTATATATACTTTTTATTAAATTAGAATATTTATGAAAAAGATAAAAAAGTTTTTTATTAAAGCTTATTTTGATTTTAAATCAACTGAGTTTATTGTGGTAAATGATATTTTGGCATTTTTGACCATTATTTCGATCATCGCCATAGTTTTAGAAACAGTCTCAAGCTTATCAAGCTATCAAAACCTTTTTGATTTTATTGAATATTTTACTGCCGCTACTTTTGCCTTAGAATATATTTCTAGAATAGTCGTAGCAGAAAAAAAGCTAGCTTATATTTTTAGTTTTTTCGGAATAATAGATATTTTGGCCATAATACCTACCTTTATATTTATGACGAATCTTACCTATTTAAAGTCAGTCAGGGTATTAAGAATTATTAGATTTTTGAGAATGATGAGGTTAGCGAAGTTAGTCCGTACTAATAAAAGTAAAAATCAGGATTTAGAGGCATATAATTCAATCTATCGAATCAATTTACAAATTTATTTCATGGTTCTATTCTTGGCTATAATTGTTTTTGGTAGTTTAGTCTATGTGATTGAGGGAGGTAATTCAGTTTTCCCTAGTATTCCGATCGGTATGCTTTGGGCCGCAAAAGTTATAATGGGAGGTATACCCTCTGTTGTGCCCGGAACGATTTGGGGAGAAATATTGTCTGTTCTGGCAAGATTTACAGGGCTTATCTTGTTTGGTCTACTTATTAACGTTGTTGGTGTTTTTATCAAGAAAATGTTGTTTGGTAGTGAAAATATAACAGAAAATTCTAAATAAATTATATTATATCTTTTTGAGAAGAAAGATCGAATTTTACGTGATACAGTTATGGGAGATCCCCGGGCTATATTTGGTGGATTGGTAATTACTAATTTTGAAATTCAGGAAGAAGAAGCAGAAATTCTGATGACTTATGGAGTAAAAAAAGGACATCGTATTTTAGACGGAATTATTGCGCCAGCTTACAGTGAAGCAGCCTTTGGCATTCTGAAAAAACGGGTTAAGTGTCGTTTAGTTGTAAATACAGCATTAGCAACTGATTATATAACTAAAATTGATGATCAAACTCGTTTTCGCTATGGCAGAGGAACAATTCTTGTTCAGTCAAATTACAACTTTGTACTTGATTTCAATGAATTGACATTACATAATAGAACTTTAAGTGATGGAGATAAATCCAATTTATTGCTTGCCTGGGCAATTGGCTGTACTTCTAACAGTAATACAGTAACCCTGGTGAAAAATAATTATTTAATCGGAAACGGAACTGGTCAACAAGACCGAGTAGGCTGTTGTGAACTCGCTGTTAAAAGGGCGCGTGATGCAAAGCATGATATTAACGATGCAGTTGCATACAGTGATAGTTTTTTTCCATTTGAAGATGGTCCGGAAGTTTTAATGGTGGCTGGAATTAATGTAATTCTTTCGTCCTCGGGATCCATACGAGATAAAAAAATTATAAGTTTCTGTAAAAATTCTGGTGTGAATTTATGCATGATTCCTGACCATATTAGTCGAGGATTCTTTGGACATTAATTCAAAAACCAATTAGATTAAAAACCCGTTGTATAGCGGGTTTTATTTTATTCTTCACACCATTGACAAACTAATAAATGTATGACATTATAATATAATTGTTATTTTGAAATAAAAATAAAAACCTGTTGCTATGAGTTATATAGATCACATGATAGACATCAAGAAGAAAGCAAAAGAGATTATAGATGCTGCTTCCTCGACAGAAGAGGCTGAGCAAAAACTTAAAGAAATAAGTATCACAGCTCCTAGTGTCGTTTTTACCAAGGTTGATGGTTCCGATGAGGTAATAAAAACTGGCATGGCTAGTTATTTCGGAAATGCCTTTGTATTTTAGATATCGCTGTCAATTGATGGCGATTTTTTTATTTTTAAAAACATTATTAACAATTGAAGGTAGTAAAGATCAATTTCTGATATAATACTAATATAAAAATAGCTATGATTTACGACGCAGTAGTAATTGGAGGTGGACCGGCTGGTATAATGGCGGCTGGTAGAGCAAGCGAGCGAGGAGCTCGTGTTCTTTTGCTTGAAAAGAATAATAAACTAGGTTTAAAACTTTTAGCAACCGGTCATGGTCGATGTAATGTAACAAATACTTCAGCGGATGATAAACAAAAAATAAGTATCTACGGTCCTAACTCTAAATTTCTATTCTCAGCTTTCAATAAATTTAGCGTAAATAATGTTTTAAATTTCTTTAATAAATTGGGCGTATCTACAAAAATTGAGAATCATGGCCGGGTTTTTCCAGAAAGTGATCAGGCAACGGATATACAACTAGCTCTTATTAAATATTTAGAAAAAGACGATGTTGAAATCAGATATAATGCAGAGGTCAAAAAGGTTGTAGGTGTTAACGATAAAATAGATAAAGTTGTATTAATGAATGGTGAAGAAATTTTAAGTAAGAATTTTATTATTGCCTCTGGAGGAAAGTCATATCCAGACACTGGCTCAACCGGTGATGGCTATACTTGGTTAGCTAACCTTAATCATAGTATTAATACACCAAGACCGGCTTTAACCCCGGTAGTGGTGAAAGAAAAGATAGTGGAGCAATTGGAAGGGTTAAGTTTCAAAGATATTGGATTAAATATCTATCAAAACAAAAAAAAGCTTATTAATCGTTCAGGAGACATAATATTTACAGCAGATGGGATTAGTGGACCAGCAATTATTGATTTAAGTAGCAAATTGGGTACACTTTTGCCAGGTTTAACTGTCATAAAAATAGATTTTTACCCAGAAACTACAAAAAATGAGTTGAAAGAGAAAATGCAACATGATTTTCATCACAGTAATAATAAAATGATAAAGAATTACTTATCCGTGTTAACCTCGCCTAGATTAGTATCTGTTATTTTAGAGTTAACTAATATTAATGAAAAGAAACCAGTAAGTACAGTAACAAAGAAAGAGCGCCAAGGGCTAGTCGATATGTTAAAAGAATTTACCTTGGAAGTTAAAGAATTAAAAGATTTTAACAGAGCCATGATTACAGCCGGGGGACTAGATATAAAAGAAGTCGATTCAAAGACAATGCGATCAAAACTATATTCAAACCTACTTTTAGCTGGAGAAGTGTTGGATTTAGATGGACCTAGTGGTGGTTATAATCTGCAAATTTGCTGGAGCACTGGTTATTTAGCGGGAGATAGTATTGATATAGATAATGGTTGACTTTTGTAGTTATTAATTGTACTATGGGCTAGTAATAAACTAGTTTAGCAACTCAAGAAATTTGAGTTGTTTATTATAATTATGACAAACGAAGTAATATTAAGATTTGAAAATGTAGTTTTTGAATATTTACATAACAAGCCTCTTTTGAATGAGGCTAATTTTAGTATAAGAACTGGCGCTAAGATGACATTGATGGGACAGAATGGAGCTGGTAAAAGCACTTTATTTAGTTTAATAAAAGGTGAAAAAAAGGTAAAAGAAGGTAGAATTTCTATTACCAATAGAGCTAGTATTGCCACTGCTCAGCAAATAGTTAATCGAAGTGATTTTGATAAAACAGTAGAAGAGTATTTTGCTTCATCTTTTGAAATTGTACCAAAAAACTTAAAAAGTGAGATTTCTAAAGTAATGGATGCAGTTAACCTGGTAGTACCAACAGATAGAATAGTTGGAGAATTATCTGGTGGTCAGCAAGCACGATTACTTTTATCTAATGCTTTGATTCAAAAACCTGATATTCTACTTCTAGATGAGCCAACTAATAATCTGGATAAGGCTGGGATTGATCATTTAATACAATTTTTAGTAATGTATGAGAAAACTGTAATTGTCATTTCTCATGATGCTGACTTTTTAAATTGTTTTACAGAGGGAGTTCTTTATCTGGATGTCTTCACAAAACAAATTGAAGCTTATGTAGGTGATTATTATTCAGTAGTTGCGGAAATTGAATCTCGAGTTGAAAGAGAACGGAAAAAAAATGCTCAATTAGAAAAATTAATTAAAGATCGAAAAGAGAAAGTTAATTTTTTTGCTCATAAAGGTGGAAAAATGAGAAAATTAGCTAAAAAAATGAGTGAACAAACTACTGAACTTGAAGAAAATAAAGTTGAGGTTAGAAGGGAAGACAGAACTATTAGAGATTTTACAATTCCGGCTCAGAACATAACTGGAAACATTGTTACAATTAATCAAGTAAAAGTAATTCAAAATCATGAGCCAGTTCTAAAAAATATTGATAAAGTTTTGAAAAAAGGTTCTCGTTTATTAATCTCTGGACCTAACGGTATTGGTAAGAGCACTTTGTTACGAGTATTAGTAGATAATCAAACAGAGGGGGCAAAAATCATGAATGGAGTTAAAGTGGGATACTATAGTCAAGATTTTGCTACTCTCGATTATGATCAAACAGTTTTTGACTCACTAGAAAGTATTCTAGCCGATGGCATTGATACTCAAGAAATGCGTGCTGTAGCGGCTGGATTTTTAATAACCGGAGATTTACTAGGTAATAAAGTAGCTCAGCTATCAGAAGGCCAAAAAGGTCTATTATCATTTGCTCGGTTAGTTTTGATGCGACCGGGACTATTAGTACTTGATGAGCCAACAAATCACATAAACTTTCGTCATATACCTGTTATTACCAAGGCTATCAATGAATATGAGGGAGCAATGATTTTAATTAGCCATATGTCTGAGTTCGTGGAAGAGATTATAGTTGATAATTACTTAGATTTAGGTAAACTATAAGTATGAATTTAGGAAATATAAAAATAGCTTTAGAAGGTCAACCAAAATTTCGTGTTAACCAAGTTTTCACGGCTGTTTTTAGCGACCTAATTTCTAATTGGAACGATAGTACAACTCTACCTTTAGCTTTGAGAGAAATCTTAAACACCGAATGCCCATTAGAAATTCAGGCCGAGACATTTGAATCAAAGGGTAGTGATACTGTTAAAGCTTTAATTACTCTTCATGATGACGCAAAGATTGAAACAGTTTTAATGAGACATAGAGATGGTCGGGCTACGGTATGTGTTTCCTCTCAGGTTGGATGTCCTCTGGGTTGCAAATTTTGCGCTACCGGTGCAATGGGATATAAAAGGAACCTAGAAGTCAGTGAAATTATTGAACAAGTTTTATTTTGGCAACGTTATCTACATAGGCGAGATAGAGGACCAGAAAAAGTTACCAATGTAGTATATATGGGAATGGGTGAGCCGTTTTTAAATTATGATAACGTCATGGAGTCAATAAGATTAATTAATGATAAAAGTAGATTTAATATTGGAGCCAGACATATCTCAGTTTCTACCAGTGGTCTAGTTAAAGAAATCAATAAATTTGCTAAGGAAAAAATGCAAATTAACTTGGCTATTTCATTACATGCTCCAAATGATAAATTACGTTCAGAATTAATGCCTATAAATAAGAAATATTTGTTAACTGAATTAATGACTGCAATAAAAATATATGTAGAAGATAGCTCTAGACGAGTTATGTTCGAATATTTAATGATAGACGGAATAAATGATAGCGAATATCACGCTAAAGAACTAGTTAGGCTCATGAATCATCCATTATATGTAGTAAATTTAATCCGCTATAACTCAACTGGAAAATTTAAGCCATCAACTGCACGAGCAATAGATAAATTTAAAAATATTTTAATGAGAGCTGGCATTAGAGTAACTCAACGTCATAGTTTTGGTCTAGATATAGACGCTGCTTGTGGGCAGTTGGCTGGAAAAAAGAAATAAAAACAAAAATTAAATTATTTTAAGAACAGCAAGCGAAAGTTTGGTGTTTTTTATTAGCTTTTCAGGTATTTTCTATTATGATAAACTAGAGGTAGTTCTATTTTAAAATAGACTCAAATCCATATGAAAACAAAGTATATTCTACACGGCGGTTATGCCGAAGTAAAAAATGATAAGAATAATAAATTTTTTAAAGAGATTCTAGACACTGACAAGAAAGAATTGTCTATTCTTTTAGTGCTTTTCGCCAGAGAAGATTCTAAATATGCTAAAATATCTAAGCCGATTATAGATCAATTTAATACTAATAACGTAGATAAAGTTTTAAATTTTGAAATTGCTGATAAGCGGATTTTTGTTGAACAAATAAAAAGAGCAGATGTTGTCTATTTACGTGGAGGAGAAACTCTAAAATTACTCCATGCCCTAAAGGCCTGTGAAAATTTTGCAGAGTTGATAAAAGGAAAAACTGTAGCCGGAGAATCTGCTGGAGCGTATGTTTTATCTACCTTTTTTTATTCTAAATCATTAGAAAAATTTCTCGCAGGCCTGCGTTTAGTGCCAGTAAAGACTATTTGTCATTATATCGGCAAGAATAGAGATAAATTGAGCGATTGCCCGACAGATGTAGATGAGCTGCTATTAAAGGATTATGAATATAAATGTTTTAATTAAAGATGGAAAAGAAAATAGAAATAGATAATAAAGAGATAAAATATATAATAAAAAAGAGTGGACGAGCTAAGAGATTGCGATTAGCTGTGCATGGCGATTCTAGCGTGGTTATTACAATACCGAGAGGTATAACAGAGCGTACAGTAGAAAAGTTTTTACGAGAGAAAGCCGATTGGATATTAAAGAAAATTGAATATTTCAAAAATGTGAAACGTGATCCCGGCATGAAGTATAGCAAAAAGGACTATTTAAAAAATAAGGATAAAGCTAGAGAAATAATAGAAGAACGAGTTAAATATTTCAATCAAATATATAAATACAAATTCAACAGGATATCTGTAAAAAATCAAAAAACAAGATGGGGAAGTTGTTCCAAGCAAGGAAATTTAAATTTTAATTACAAGATTATATATCTATCGGAAAAACAGCTAAACTACATCATTGTTCATGAACTATGTCATCTAAAAGAACTAAATCATTCCAGGAAGTTCTGGAATCTAGTAGCTAGAGTTCTGCCAGATTACCAAGACACGCGAAAAGGCCTAAGAGCCGTAAAATAATAAATTATTAATAAAAATATATGACTATTACAACAGGAGAACAAATTCCAGGAAGAAAGATAACTCAAATTTTGGGCATTTCACGTGGTAGCACGGTGCGAGCACGTAATGTTGGACGAGATATTTTTGCTGGATTTAAAAATTTAGTTGGTGGTGAAATTAAAGAGTATACTAAATTGCAAGCGGAGGCTCGCGAACAAGCAATGCAACGCATGCAAGAAGATGCTAAAAAAATCGGAGCTGATGCTGTAATAAACGTACGGATACATACGTCAATGATCATGAAAAGTGCATCAGAGATGTTAGTCTACGGTACAGCTGTAAAGCTCAATTAATATTACTAAATATATGGTGGAAGATATAATTTCATTCTCTTTTTTAGGTGTTTTTGTTATAATTATTATCTATCTAATTTTTCAAAGAATAAAAGAAAAGAAAAAAGAAGATTTTGAAGATAGAGACAATTAAACGAAGAGAAATATGGATATTTTTAATTTAATTCGAGCAGGCATTTTTTTAGTAGCTGGATTGTTGGTAATTCTTTTTCCTCGAACACTTCTTAAGTTCCAGGTTCGAATACTTAAAAAACTTCGTATTAAACATGATGTAGAAAAGGGGTTGAAATCTTATCCTAATGTTGGCGTGTTATTTATTATTATTTCAATTATATTTTTAATATTTTCAATTATTAACTAATTTTATCAATATGGATATCAACAAAGAAAATCATGCAGCAAAATTTACTTTTCTCTATGTGCTATCTTTGGTGGCCGTAGTTTTTGTAGCAATTTCTACTGGCATGATTATATTTCAAATCATTAATAAAAGTATAGTTGATATTATTAGCCAATATAGCGGTCAATATACAGCCGAAAGTCTGAGGTTTGGTATTTCTGCCTTATTAATTTCTGCTCCTATTTTTTACATAACGACTCGTCAGATACACAGGAGTTTGTTTACAGGCGATCTTAAAAAAGATTCAAATATAAGAAAGTGGCTAAGTTATCTCGTATTGTTGGTTTCTAGCGTAGTGGCAATTGTTTGGTTGATTATTACTCTAAATAATTTTCTAAACGGGGAATTGACCATCAAGTTTATTCTAAAAGCTATCACCGCTATTGGTATTTCTGCGATTATCTTTAGTTTTTACCTTTACGATATAAAGAGAGTGATAACCGTAGGAGTAAAAAATAAAGTAATTAAAACATATTTTTGGATCTCTCTAGTTTTGATTGGATTAACTTTCATCAGTGGGTTACTTTTCGTAGAATCTCCTCGTGAAGCTAGAAATGTAAGAATAGATGGAATAATTTTGAATAATTTTACTCAAATCGAAAATGGAATAAATAATTATTATAATGAATATGGGCAGTTACCAGAAAACCTAGATGCTTTGAATAGAGATATCTTTCTAGAAGATCAGAGTCTCTATGACCCAGAAACTAAAGAGTTAATAGAATATAAGAAAACTGGTGATACCAAGTATGAAATATGTGCTACTTTTAGAACAGCCAGTAACGACACTGAGCAATTACGATCCTTTAAACCCTATAGTGCCATGGAACATGAGGCCGGTCACCAATGCTTAGAGCGCCAAGTTTACTCTAAAGACTCAGTCGAACTTAAACCAATAATTAGGTAATCAACATATAAATACATATGTCTAAAATATCTAGATTGAATAGCTATCATTTAGTTGATAATTTTCCTAAAGATATCTCAATATTTAGAAGAATATTGGGTAATATAATTTTCTTTATTTTCATTACCAAAGTGACTAGACGTAAAAATCATCTTATTAAAGATGACTACGTTTCTTCCAAGGCATTGATAAAAAAGGGAGATATTATTTTAGTTGGAGGCTTTAGAGCTATTTCAGGTATATTTATGGGTAAATTTTTTACTCATTCCTTACTATATATAGGAGATAATAAATGTATTCATGCAGATGCTGATGGTGTAGATTTGCTTCCATTTGAAGAATTGTTTGGACAGTATGATTCTTTACTTATTTTGCGTCCTCAAATTAAAAATAATTATGAACAAACTATAGAAAAAGTAATTAATCTTGCTGAACAACAGATTGGAAAAGCTTATAATTTTTATTTTGAAAGAAGAGAAGATCGCTACATATGCACTGAACTAATTGTTAGTGTTTTTAAGAAAACAGGAGTCGATTTAGGAGTAGGCCCTAAGAAAAGAGATAAGAAAGATTGGTTTCGAGTTTTTTCACGAATCAAAAAAGCCATTAAAGCCGACGATTTTTTGAAAGGTAATCTTGAGATGATTTTTGTTTCTAGGAGAATAAAAAGGAAAATAAAGAGTTAGAATAATGACCATGCAAATACCTTCTCACCAAAACATGACCAGCCAGTCTCCAATGTATATTTATGCTACAGAAATGGTTTCTAAATATTATAGTAAGCTCAATTTGAAAGATAAGAGAGTCCTGAGTATAACTGGTTCTGGCGATCAGATTATAAATGCTTATTTTTTTGGCGCCGATGAGGTAATTGGGTTCGATATCAATAAATACGCCGCTTTCATGCTAGAGCTCAAAGTGTCAGCTATTCTTAGGCTAAGTTATGCTGAATTTATTAAGTTTTTTGGTAAAGACATGGGAAACGGAACTCTAGAGTTTAGTCTATATAGTAAGTTGAAAGACAACCTATCTTCTGATGCTAGAAGATTTTTTAATAAACTATATAAAGATTACAATAACAACGGTAAAAAATTAATTAAATCTAGTCGTTTCCGTCAACGTTCAATGATAAACTCTTCCGCTGCAGAAATTAACATTTATTTAAGAAGCAAAAGAAACTATTTGAAGTGTAGAAGCATATTGCAAAACAAAAAACCACAATCTTTAGAATTAGATATAAATAATATAGCAGTTGATAAAAAACTACAGGGTAAATTTGATATTATAAATTTATCTAATGTAATCAACTATTTTACCGGTAATGTAGAGAGAGACCAAGTTTTAAAAGTTTTACTAAACGCCACTAAAAATATTAGTAAACGGCTAAAAAAAGATGGCATATTTTTCTATTATTCTTATTCACCTCGTTTATATTATTCCGGCGAACGTCAGACACCACCAGCTTCTCAATTGAGAATGATTGATCAGATAAAAACAATAAATAATTTTCAAGTAGTTCTAAAAAGGTTTACTGGCGTTAATCAACTCACTCAAGACAGAATAAATATATTTGGTAAATAATCTTCTATTATTAACATTTTAGTCAGGTTTTAAAGAGCCTGTTTTTCTTTTATTAGCCCTTTTCAGAGACTAAAATCCATGTTAAACTAATATACATAATTCTATAATACTCTATGAAAAAATTAATATCCTCTAAATATCTAATGACTATTATTGTAGTGATAGTCGCCACTTCTTTTTTTCTAATATTTAATAGCAATACCGTTAGCTCTAATGAAGCCAGTCCTGGCTTAGGGTCTGCTTTGGTTAAAGAAGAGCCTAAAGATAGACAAGAATATGTAGAAATAGTGTCTGGATCCACCTACGGAAAATTAATGAGTGAAACTGGCATGACCAATGAGATTTCTACGGCTATATACAATGCTAGTGTAGATCAATATGATTTGGCTCAGATTAAAGTTGGCCATAATATAGAATTAATTTATGACAAAGATACTGATGAATTAAAGCAATTGATCTATAAAATAAATTCTGAAGATGAGCTAATAGTGGACAGGGAAGTCGTGAATGAAAATACAGTTTGGATAGCAGAAGTTTCAGTTATTAATTATGAGATAAGAACCATCATAAAAGAGGCTAGGGTTGCGAGTTCGGTATATCAAGCAGCTTTAGATAATGACATTGATGAAAGAGCAATTATAGAACTGGCCAATGCTTTTCAATGGTCTATTGATTTTGCCATGGACACCAGAGTTGATGATACTTTTAAATTTATCTATGAAGAAAGATACTTAGACGGGGAGTATGTAATGCCTGGTCAAGTCTATGCCGGTAAATATGTAAACGCTGGCGAAGTTTATGAGGTATACTATTTCGAAGAAAATGAAGAGAATAAAGGTTATTTTGATAGAGAAGGTAATTCAGTACAAAAAATGTTCCTAAAGGCGCCCTTATCATTTAAATATATTTCTTCCGGTTTTACTACGGGTTTACGTTATATTGAGGCTTTTAATGTTTCTACCGGTCACCGAGCTATAGATTATGCAGCTGCTTATGGCACGCCGATTCGATCAGTTGGAGATGGAACTGTAGTTTCCGCTGGTTGGGGTGGTAGTTATGGAAATCTAATTAAAATCAGACATAATGGCACCTATAGCACGAATTATGCGCATTTATCTAGATTTGCGGTTAATAGTGGACAAAAGATAAAACAAGGCGACATTATTGGTTATGTGGGCTCCACGGGGTTTTCTACGGGTCCTCATCTTCACTATGAAATGGTGAAGAATGGAATAAAGATTAACCCACTCAGAGAGGTCTTGCCACCGGGTGAGCCTATAGAGGAAGAAAATAAAGATAGATTTTTTGAAAACATAAAAAAATGGCAGGAAAGATTAAAATAACCTATTAAAATAAGAAAAAAGCGCTAATTACATAGCGCTTTCAATATTTTTAAATAAACTCTTTTTGAGCTTCCTTCATTACCAATATCAACTGTTGAGCTATTACCTTTCCCATGGAAGCATGGCCAACTCTACCCCCAGTACTTTTTTCGTAACCACGGGGAATTGTATTACCCAGGATCGCTAAATCGAAAGGGTTGCTATCAACAAATTTCCGTTTCCACCCTCTAACACAAACCGGATGAGTGGCAAAGAAAATAAGTTTAGCAGCCCTATCATTTTTTAGCTTCCAACCAGCCAAAACAGCTGTTCCTCCACTGGAAAGTTCATCTTCTCTAACAATGATAGTGGCTCCTTTCACATGCTTCGGCTCTGCGGCAGTTAGCTTAGTTTGATATTTTTCTTCTAACTCTTTTAGCTTGTCATCATCCTGTACGCTGGTCACTGTACCATCATTACTTCTGTTTTTTAAATCAACTAGAACAGAGATGTTTAGTATTTTTGCAAGTTCCAAAGCTCTAGAAATAGATCCTTCATCAGGGGAATATACCCAGACTTTATTTTTTGTACCTGACAAACTTTCTAATTCAGTCTTAGCTATTTTAGCAAAAACAGGCGCTGGCGATACATTATAAGCCTTTAGCCCAACTTTCTCACAATTTTCCAAGCTAGTCTTTGAATGTATGTCGCAAAAAATTACCTGATCAACTCCGTGGAATTTAATATTATGTGCCAACATTAAATTACGATTAATCTCATGTTTCTTTTCTTTGCGATCTTGCCTTCTAAATCTAATAAAGGGCAATACAGCAATGACGTGCTTAGCTTTATACTGTTCTTTAGCAGCCCAAGCCAAGGTTAAAAATTGTTCTTGTAACACAGGTGTATACATACTCTGTATTAAAATCACAATTTTGTCTTTGATAATTTCTGGATTTTGAATTTTAAAATCCGGTTCTCCATCACCAAATTTATCAAAATCGATATGATTGAAACTCAACTTAATTCCGGTACCGGTAACAGTTTTTATCCAATCAATAATTTCAATACTCAAAGCGTGGTTTCCAGTCCCACCAATAACAACAAAATTTTCCCCTATAATCATATTTCTTGTTTATTTAGTTATATTTTAAAGATCTGTCTAATTATTTCAATATACGATATTATAATATGCTTGTCAATCTGAGCTTTAATAAAAAAAGACACCAATGTTCGGTGTTTTTTCCTATTAGGCCGAGTAAACTATTTTATCAAATCCATAACATCCATATAAACGCCATAAATCAAAGCCAGGGCAGATAAAATAAATATTGCAATATAGTTCCATTTAGCCAGGCTAGTCTTTAATCCCTTAAGAATATATACTAAAGCATTTTTTTCGTCTGGAGTTAGATTTTGTCCTTCTTCAACCTTTCTGGCTAATTCCAATTGTTCAATTAGTAGGTCTCTGCGGTTTTCGACTCGCCAACGATGAATGAAATACCAAACAAAACCAATTGTACCGATATACCAAGAAATTTCTACCCAGGTAGAGCTATAATTATTTAAAATAATGATTATTCTATAGGCAATTGTTGCAATAATACCTAATAGAAACAACCAAATTCTATAAATTTTGTGATTTAATTTTGGCATATGTGCATTATAACATACAATCTATGATATAATTAGATCATGTTAAAAATTTTCAGTAAGGACAACGAAAAAATAAAGCATCTAAAAAACTTGGCTAAAAAAAAGTATCGAGATGATTCGGATCAATTTTTAGTAGAGAACGCCACTATCATTTATGATGCTTTAATAGCTGGTCATAAACCAGAATCTTTGTTTGTTACAAATGAAATGCTAGAATCAGACAACAGACGAGTTAATTATGTTATTAAACAAATAAAAAATGTTTTTGTAATAAATAATCAGATAAATAAACATTTTTCCTCTCTAAGTACTCCCTCTGGTATTGCTGCTATATATAATAAACCTGAGGCGCGATTAGATAATACAACAGTTATTTATTTAAATACAGTTAGCGATCCTGGTAATTTAGGAGCAATTTTTAGAAGTGCCTTGGCTTTCGATATTAAAAATGTAGTAGTAGATGAGAATTGTGTTGATGTCTATAATCCTAAAACTATTTCAGCGGCTAGAGAATCAATTTTTAAACTAAACATTTCTCTAGATAAAGATTTAAAACTATTTAAAAAAATTAAAAAACAAATGCCGGTGTTTGCTACTAGTCTAGAAGGTAAAGATAATTTAGAGGCTGTACTGAAGAATAATAAGTATTGTTTAGTGTTCGGAAATGAAGCTAATGGTGTAGATAAAAAAATACTATCTGAATCAGACGGTCAAATTAAAATAGCTATGACAGAGAATATAGAATCTTTAAATGTAGCTATCTCAGCTGGAATAATTTTTTATCAAATTTATAATTCAAAAAAAAAGTAAACAAATATAGTTAGTAATATCAAAAAACCAGGAAACAATCCTGGTTTTTTTATTTTTTTAATTGTTATTTGGACAGTTCTAGAAGTAAACTTAGAACTAGAGAACGTAGCTGTAAATTATCTGGCTGTAATTTTGAAAGTTCTTGCCAATATTCTAAAGCTTGTTGTTTATTTCCTAAATTGAAATAGCTAACAGCAGCAATATCTAAAAATGTCTCTCGTTCCACATTCAAGCTCATTTCAACTAGTAATTTATCAATAGCCTCCAAATTATTTTCAGTAGCATATATGGCAATTAAATTTTGGTAAGGTATGACAAATGTGGGACTGATTTTTAGGGAAGCTAGATATTCTTTTTTAGCTTCAGCTATATGTCCAATTCCAACCAGGGAATTGGCTAGGTTATAGTGCACCTGCGGATAAACATCTTTAATAGCTATGGCTCTTTGATATTCATCTATAGCTTCTTCATGTCTACCAGCGTTACCATAGGCCATACCCAGATTATTTCTTTGAATAAAGCTTTCGGGAGTATATTGTAGATTATCTTCATAGAAGGTAATTGGATTATCCCAGTCTTTATTTCTATTTATTGTTAAAGCAGCCAACCAGATACAAAATATAATAAATATAACAAAGATTTGTTTAATAACTAGTTTATTATGTTTAAAAAGATGAATTATCAAAGCAATAATAGCCAACCAGAAGCCCAGCATAGGCAAATATAGCCAGTGTTCGTACATAGGGCGATTTATTTGAATAATGTTGGTCCGAGGCAACAACATAATAAAAAACCATAGAAAGCCAAAGGGAATCAATTTGTTTTTATTCCAAAACTTCTTACAAATCATAACTATGAGAACGACAATCACTGAAAAGGATAAAACAGGCCAACTGAAGAAATTTTGCACGGGACTAATATCATATGCCATGTGTAAATTTAATGGAGCAAATAGTAACCCAAAGTATTTCATCATTACTAAACTAAAGGTTAATAGTCTCACCCAAAGATTTGCACTATAACCAACTTCATAATCTATACCAGATAAAATATTATTAAAATCTAAAACTGTGATTCTTAGAATAAAATAAACTATTGAAATAACAAAGAAAGGAAATAATATTTTAAAGACTCTTTTCCAATCTGCTTTTTTAAAGAAAAATACTAGTTCAATTAAAGCTACCAAGAACGGCAGAAAAATAACTTGTTCTTTGGTGAGTAATCCTAGAAGAAAAAATCCTAAACTATAAAAAATAAATTTAATCTTTTTCTTTTGCCTAAAGCTAACATAAAAAATTAAACAGGCTAAAGATAATAGGGTGGACATTGGATCAGCTCGTCCAGCCACATAGGTGACAGCTTCAGTCTGCAGGGGATGTATTAGAAATAATAAACTCGGCAAAAAAGACAGCCAGAAATTCTTTCTAGTTAACTTTAATAGCAAAATGAAGGCCAACAGAGCCGAAAATATATGCAGCAAAGTATTAACCACATGAAATCCAACTGGATTTAAACCGTATAGCTGATAATCAATAGCAAAGGAGGTTAAAAGTAAGGGACGCCAATAATTACTAACCTGTCCAGAGCCAGCAATTAAGTTCTGGGTAAAATATTTAGGAAAATATTTAAGATCATGTACATAGGTATTTCTAACAATTGAATCGTCATCATCCCAAAATAAAGCATTATTAAAAGAATTGGCGTATAAAGAAAAACCAACTATTATAAGAATAATTGCGACTATTAAGATTTTATGTTTCTTGAAAAATTCAAACATATATACATTGTAATATTTTATACCTCCAAAGACAATATCATTGACAATAATCTGAAAAAATCATAATATTAATTAATTGCTCTTTGTAAAACAAATATCTATATTATGAAAAAAATTTGGTTATTTATTGTATTATTAATGGTTGGCTTGTCGTCTATGGCGCAGACCGAACCAGTATTGGAATATGCTGGCTTCACAATTAGAGAATATGGACATAACAGTTTCAATCTATATTTCTTGATAACGTTAATTCTGTTAACTATCTATCCAATAGTTTTTTGGACATCATTTTCCATTAAAAGATCATGGGCACAGGGACCAAAAATTATCCTGGAATTAATATGGATTAGCATAATAATTGCCACTCCAATGTATATAATCTCCAAAGACATATATGTTTTTGATATGATCAATACGTTAACTTTTAACGGTAGGAATGGTATAATTCTGATCCTCTATATGCTGGCTGTGACGTTTTTTTTATTATTACCAGTAATGCTACCAAAAGATCAATATAACTTTTATCGTGTTGCTAGCATTAGCATAGTACTATTGGTCTTATTAACCCTACCTCAAATGTTTTTATTTGAGTCCATCATACCACTAATCGTGCCTCTATTTAGCGTAGTAATTGTATTAATCATTATTGGGATGACAATAGCAGCTAAAATAAAGATTTATCCTGCTACAGAATAACTTTTTAAAGTCGGATATAATTCCGACTTTTTTTGTTTGACCCTAAAAATTGAATCGGGTAAGCTAGATATATGAATAATATTTTTGCCGTATACAAACCAGTTGGTCCAAGTTCTAATCAAATGTTAAGCAGAATAAAAAAAGTGCTTAATATTAAAAAGGTTGGACATGCTGGAACTTTAGATCCTCTCGCCCAGGGCATTTTAGTGGTGGCCGTGGGCAGGGCGTATACCAAACAGTTGCCTGAAATAGTAAAAAAAGAGAAAGAATATATAGCTAAAATTCGCTTAGGTCAAACTAGTACCACCGACGATGAAGAAGGCGAAAAGAAAATAATTATTGAAAATGAGCCAAAAAACATTAATTTAAACACAATTAATAACATTTTAAACGACTTTAAAGGTATAATAGAGCAAATTCCACCTATATTTAGCGCTATAAAGATGAACGGTCAAGCAGCATATAAATTAGCCAGAAAAGGCACGGACATCAAAATGAGGGCCAGGGAAGCGGAAATAAAAGATATAGAATTATTAGATTATAACTGGCCGTACTTAACTATTAGAGCCGTAACTGGTCCCGGAGTATATATCCGTTCTCTAGCTAGAGATATTGGCGAAAGATTAAAAACAGGTGGACATTTAAATGAGCTAGAAAGAACTAGAGTCGGGCAATATTCCAAAGAGAAGGCCCTATCTCTAAAAGACATTGCTTCTTTAAAACTAGATATATAAATTGATAAAATAAAAAACCCTTATCTTAAACGAGGGGTTTTTTAAATTCCTAGATTATTAGTAATTGTATCGTTCATCAAATTCCTCTTGGCTAATCATTAACAGAATAATTAAATCTATAACAGCCAAGAATAGAGGAATAAATGTCCAGGACAATACCAAATACAAAATTCCAGGAATAATTCTACCTAGGTAAAATTTGTGGACACCGAAAGCACCTAAAAAAATGCAGAGGATTAGGGCGATTGATTTTCTTTTTGTATATATCATATATCTATATATTATAATAAAAACTCATTGACAGCAACTAGGAAAAATAATATCCTTGACATTTCTTTATAATTATGATAGTATGATTTGAACAACAATGTTCAATTGCTCTTTTAAAATAATAACATCTAAACTATATGTCATGGAAAATGAAACCAAATGGGGTCAACTACCCAAAGCAGTATTTAATAAATTAAGTAAGTCCAACCAAGATCTCTGCGAGAACGGCAGATGGGTAGAAATGTCAGACTTTATGTATGAATCTCTAACTAAGAAATCTTTCTTAGTAGTAGTAAAAGTACCTTGTCCTAAAAAAGACAAATATATGGTTCATACCGAAAAAAAAGTGATATTAATACCGATACATAATAGCCGGAGAGAGGCTACATTATTGTATATCCCGGACCACTATTACAAGGAGTCACGGTCCAGTGGTTACCTGAGAATCCAACATTTTTTACTGCCTGAAGAGTATTGCGGTAAGAAAATTTTGGCTCTAGCAACGATCCAGAGAAAATTTGATAATAATGGCAGACAAGCGTTTATCATTAATTATGAAGCTGTAAAGACAAAAAACATGAATGGTGGAATGTTATTACATGAATTAAAACTAGGTACGCCTAATCCATCACCAGAGGCAGTAGTAAAAATTCCTACTGATAATAATAAATTTATTACATTTACCTCAACAGGAAAAATCTTAAACTAAACAAGAAACTAGTTTAAGAGAGCCACTTATAATTTTAAGTGGCTTTTTTTATTTCCTTATTTCTCACCATCTTTTTTATAAACTTTAATACTCACCTCATGGCTAGCATTCTGTGACTCAAAAAAATTTACTAATTCAAATACATCTATAGCGCTAACCATCCACTTGGCAGGATTAATAACTTTGTAATGAGCTCTAAATTCTAGCTCTCCTAGACGCCTATCAGCTATATATTAAACCTAATGTTGTATGCAAGTCTCATGTCAGCATACCACATGTTGTATAAGCCTCTAAACCTCCGATTATCCATAAAAATGGACAAATGATGTTTTTCTTAGTATAATTAATAGGCTTTAATTATTTAATTATAAATATATGAGTTTTAATTTAGTCGACTTACCATATGGTCATGAAGCCCTTAGACCCCATATGTCTCAGAAAACTTTAGAATTTCATCATAATAAGCATCATCGGACTTATGTAAATAAACTTAATGAATTAATTGCGGGAACTGAGCTAGAAAATAAAAGCTTAGAAGAAATTATAAAAGCAACTGTTAATGATAATACTAAACAAGCTATTTTTAATAACGCTGGCCAAGTATTTAATCATAATATATTTTGGCAGAGCCTTAGTCCAGATGGTGGGGGCAATCCCACCGATACTGTAAAAAAGATGTTAGAAAAAAGTTTTGGCAACATGGAAAAATTTACAGAACAATTTAAAACAGCTGGTCTAGGACAGTTTGGTAGTGGCTGGGTATGGTTAATTCTAGAAGACAAAAAAATTAAAATCACCACCACGTCTAATGGCGATAATCCCATTGCTCATGATCAAATATTACTACTTGGCTTAGATGTTTGGGAACATTCCTATTATCTAGATCATCAAAATAATCGTGACAAGTACTTAGACACATTCCTTAAGAGTTTAGTTAATTGGAACTTCGCGCAACAAAACCTAGATAAACAGGGGTAAAAGTTGACAAACCCAAACCTTTATTATATTATTAAAAAAGAGGTCTGACCTCTTTTTTATATATCATTTATTAATCAATCATATCTCCAATTAATTTCTTGTTTGTTGGCTAATATTCCAACAAATTAAGGGGATAGAGGTTAAAAGAAAAACTTATGGATAACATTCCTACATTGGAACAAATGCTCAAGGCAGGTATGCATTTTGGGCATCGAAAAAGTCGTTGGCACCCTAAGATGGCGCCTTTTATTTTTGGCTCAAAACAAAACATCTACATCATTGACTTATCTAAAACTCAAGGACAGTTAAAAACTGCTCTAGAATTTATGACAAATTTAGTAAAAGAGAATAAAACCATTCTTTTTGTAGGCACTAAAAAGCAAGTGCAAAAACCCCTAAAAAAAATGGCGGAGGAGATTAAAATGCCCTATGTCATTGGTAAATGGTTAGGTGGATGTCTAACTAATTTTATGGTTATTAGACGCTCTATCAAAAAATATCTAGATCTGAAAGAAAAACAAGATACTGGTAAACTGGAAAAGTATACTAAGAAAGAAAAATTAAACTTTGAACGTCAAATTAATAAAATGGAGATAAGATTAGGCGGTTTAGCTAATTTAGCTAAATTACCAGACGCTCTATTTATCTGGGATATCAGAGAAGAAAAAACTGCTGTGGCTGAAGCTAGAGTAAAGAATATTCCAATTATCGCTATTTGCGATACAAACGTTAACCCTGAATTAGTTAATTATCCAATTGCGGCTAATGACGACGCTACTAAAACTGTAGATTTGATATTGGATACAATTAAAAAAGCTATTCAGAATGTAAAAAAATAAAAAATAATTAATTCCAAATAATATGATGGAGACATTGAAACAACTAAGAGCACGAACTGGTGCTGGTATTACTGATTGTAAGAAAGCTTTAGACGAAGCTAATGGTGATGCTGAAAAAGCTGTTGAAATCTTAAGAAAAAAAGGAATTGCTAAAGCCGCTAAACGATGTGGCCGAGATGCTACTGAAGGTATTATTAAAGTAGCTGTAAATGAAGCTGGTAACGAAGGCTATATACTAGAAGTTAATTCTGAAACAGACTTTGTAGCTCGTAACAAACAATTTCAAGAATTTGTAGACAACATATTAACTATCGTTAAAGAGCAAAAACCTGCTAATTTAGAAGCTTTATTTGCTTTGACTATGAATACTACTACTGTGGGTGAAGAATTAGAAAATCTAAGTGGAGTAATTGGCGAAAAATTAGTCATTAATCGTTTTGAGATTTTAGCTGGAGAAACCGTAGCTAGTTATTTACACATGGGCGGTAACATGGGCATCTTAGTATCTCTAGATAAAGCTGATCAAAAAGAATTAGCCTAT
>Ga0307992_1000177_pt1 | contig 41351 bp, 38 predicted proteins | sample EllFjometagen133_FD_203162 | JGI IMG/M metagenome (GOLD analysis project Ga0307992, IMG submission 203162) | Marine microbial communities from Ellis Fjord, Antarctic Ocean - #133 | ecosystem: Environmental > Aquatic > Marine > Unclassified | place: Southern Ocean | collected 2014-10-08
TGAAGTGTTATACTAAAAATGGACAATAAATAAGAGACTATGATAGAATTAATTTATTATAGTCTTTTTGTATACAGAAAGGAGAGAAAGAATGGGTAATAAAAGATACACTGATGAATTTAAAGAGAAAGTAGTAAAAGAGTATTTAGATGGAGCAAGATTAAGTGATGTGGTAATCAAGTATGATATCCATAAAACACAGATAAAGGTTTGGTCGAAAAAATGGAAAGAACATAGGAGTTTTCCCGATGGACGAGGGAAAGCTAAACAAGGGAGACCAAAAGTAACAAAAATCAATAAAGAAGAGATGACTAAAGACGAGTACATTGCATATCTAGAAATGGAACTTGATATTTTAAAGTATATAGCCTTCCTAGAGAGAAAAAACCAAAAGTAAAGTATCAAGTAATAGATCGTTTCAAGAAGAGATACAGCATAAGAATACTCTGTTTGTATTTAGGGTGTTCGAGAAGCGGATATTATGATTGGTTAGCTCGAGGAAGGCAAGTTCATAAATTGGATATAGAACTAGCAAAAAAAATATTAGCATTATATAAAAGAAAGAAAGTACGAGGAAGAAGACAAATAAAGATGAGATTATGGCGTAAATACAGGATAAAAGTAGCTCTAGGAACAGTCCATAGATACATGAGTGTCTTGGGAATTAAATCAATACAAAGAAAAAAGAGGCACAAAAATGTACCTCTCGAGAAATCCCAGAATGTCCTTCACAACGTTCTAAAAGGGAATTTCAATTCAACTCATCCAAATCAAAAATGGGTAACAGACATTACCTATATGAAGTGTAAAGATGGAAATCTTTACCTCTCATGTATTAAAGATTTGTATGATAACAGTATTATAGCATATCACATATCAAATAAAAATAATTTGGATTTAGTTATTGATACTTTTAACAAAGCTTTCAATGAAAATAATCCAGAAGAATTAGGAGGATTAATAGTACATTCAGATCGCGGTTCACAATACACATCAAAATTATATGATGAATTACTTAGATTCTATAATATTAAACCTAGTTATTCGGCACCAGGATCACCTACACAAAACGCTCCAATTGAATCTTTCTACTCAACCTTTAAACAAGAATGTTACAGAAGGATTAGAACCAAAATTCAGTACGTAGTAAAACAAGAAGTAGATTCTTTCATGTATGATTACAACTACGAAAGACCTCAATACAATAAAAAAGAACTAACACCTAATGAATTTAGGTATCAGTTCAATATATAGTATCTTATTATGTGTCCGTTTTCCTTGACACAGTGTAAGAATAGGGCTTTTTTATTTATAAATTGTTATATTTTTTTAAAAAGGTCTTTCAATTCTTTGTTTGAAAAAGAATATTGTTTTTTACAAAATTCACATGTTATTTTTACAGGATTAACTTCATCTATCAATTCTTTGATATCTTTTTTACCCAAAGAGATGATCCCTTTTTCAAATCTTAGTTTTGAACAATCACATTTATAAAATAATGGCATTTCCTCAAGCAATTCATGATCACCTTCAGTAATTAGGTTAATTATGTCTTCGGGTTTGTTACCAGTTTGTATTAATTCAGATATTGGTTTCATTGCACCAATATTCTTTTCAATTTTTTTAATAGTTTCTTCCTTAGTTCCAGGCATAAGTTGTAGAATGAAACCACCACTAGCAAATACCTCATTCATTTCATTAACTAAAACTCCTAAACCTACAGATGAAGGAATTTGTTCACTAACAACGAAGTAATAGGTAAAGTCATCGCCGATTTCTCCAGTTTGTAATCTTGCGCTTGATGTAAAGACATTTCTGATTTTTAAATCTTTAGTAACGTGAATAAAACCATCATTACCTACAGCAAGTCCAACAGCCAATTTATCTTTTTGAGAGAAATGTACTTTTGGATGTTCTATGGTGCCTTTTACTTCACCATGAGCATTCACTGAAGTAACTATTTCGCCTACTGGACCACCACCATCGATTCGTACAGTTAGAGTTTGGTCTCCTTTATACATTGCACCCATAATTAATGAAGCCGTTAAGACTCTCCCAAAAGCAGCACTTGCAGCTGGCCAAGTGCCATGTATTTTTCTAGCTTCTTCAACTAAATTTGTAGTAGAAGCAGCGTATATTCTTACGGTTCCATCAAAGGCATAAGCCTTTACTAAATAATCCCTCATATAAATCACATCCCGAAAAAGATTATATCACATTTTTAAAAAAACGATAGTGTTTTGTTTTTTGAATTAGATATTATATAATATTATGTATTCGAAATGAAAGAGTGTGTTATATATGAAGTGGAAAATAAGAGACTTAGAAATTGATAATCAAGTTTTAGTCGCACCTATGGCGGGTGTGACTAATTTAGCGTATAGATTAATCCTCAAAGAATTTGGTGCTGGATTGATATATACAGAAATGATTTCTGATAAGGGATTGCTATATGAAAATCAAAGAACCAAAAACATGATTGAGATTGTTGACTATGAAAAACCAATAGGATTGCAACTTTTTGGTAGTGAAGTAGAATCTATGACTAAAGCAGCAATCTTCATTGATAAACATTCAGGCGCTAGTATTATCGATATAAATATGGGGTGTCCAGTAAACAAAGTTACAAAGGCAGGGGCGGGTAGTAAATTAATGACAACACCAGACTTAGCATATGAAATTGTTAGCGAAATCGTTAAAAATGTAGCCAAACCAGTAACTGTTAAGATCAGAATGGGTTGGGATCATACAAATATTAACGCTGTAGAGTTCGCAAAAAAGATGGAAAGCGCAGGAGCTAGCGCAATTTGTATACATGGTAGAACACGTAAGGATATGTGCTCAGGTAAGGCGGATTACGGTATTATTAAGGAAGTTAAAGAAAATGTTAAAATTCCAGTAATTGGTAACGGAGACATCAAAACTCCCGAAGACGCAAAGCGAATGTTGGACTATACTAAGTGCGATGCAGTGATGATTGGTAGAGGGTTGTTGGGTAACCCGTTTTTAATTAAACAAATAAATGACTACTTAAAAACTGGCAAGTATGAAAAGGTAGTTAGTTTAAAAACACGGAAAAACTATATATTAAAACATTTAAATAAACTAGTAGAATTAAAGGGAGAGCGTGTAGCTATTTTAGAAATGCGGAGCCACGCTGCGTGGTATATTAAGGGTTTGAAAGGTTCTGCAAGAATAAAATCAGAAATTGTTCAAACCAGTTCAATTCTAGAATTGCAAAAAATAATCGAAAAATATTTTAGTGAATTAAAATAAAAAGTGGAAAAGCTCCACTTTTTTATTTTATATATTTTTTGTATTTATTGAAGTGAAATTCATCAAGTTCAACTTGAACATTGATTCCAACATCTAAATATTCTGTCTCCAGAACATTTGAATTTTCTTTCAAATCTGAATAGATCTCACTTTTGTTGAATGGAATTAACATTTTAACATTCTTTATAGATTTATATAATTCGTTATCTATTAACTTCAATAGCTTTTCTATGTTGATATTATTCAAGGCAGAAACTGTTATTGAATGTTCTCTTGAAATGTGTGGTAATGTCTCTACAATGTCAATTTTATTGAAAACGTAAATAATTGGTATGTCTTTTATATTTAACTCTTTTAATACTTCTTCCACGGTATGTATTTGGTTTTCATAGTCTGTATTAGATACATCGATGACGTGTAATATTAAAGAAGCCTCTGATATTTCTTCTAAAGTTGACTTGAACGCTTCAACTAAATGATGAGGTAGTTTATCAATAAAACCAACTGTATCAGTCAATAAAAAATTATGATTATTATCAAGATGAATTTGTTTTGTCTTAGTTTCTAATGTTGCGAATAACATATTTTTTTTGAACATGTATCCTTCTTTATGAGCTGTAGCTACATCAATGATTGAATTCATTAAAGTAGATTTACCTGAATTTGTATAACCAGTTAAAGCGACTGTGAAGACATCATTCTTTTTCCTTTTTTCTCTTTGAGTCCTTCTTACTTTAACTAATTCATTTAAATCTTTTTTAAGTTTGGTAACTTTATTTCTTAGTACGCGTCGATCCAATTCTAGTTGTTGCTCACCAGGACCTTTTGATCCGGTTCCTGATTTTTGTCTAGATAGATACTTATGCATACCGATTATTCTAGGCATAAAATATTTTGCTTGAGCTAGTTCAACTTGTAACATAGCCTCTTTTGTTTTAGCTCTTCTAGCAAAGATATCTAGAATTAATACTGTGCGGTCAATAACTTTGACACTTAGTACTTCTTCAAGATTTCTTATGTGACTAGGGCTAAGTTCATCATTAAAAATCACTAGATCCGCATCTAATGTGGTTATGATTTCTAGTAATTCATTTACTTTACCTTTGCCAATATAAAAATTAGAGGTTGGTTTTTCTCTTTTTTGAATCATTGTATGTAAAACAGTTACATTACAAGCAGTGGCTAAATTCGCCAATTCCAACATCGAATTATCAAAATTATCATCATTATTTTGGTCAAGTCCTACTAAAATAGCTTCTTCCATTGTATCACCCTAGTATTATTATATAATATAATTACAGTAAATATAATAATAATCTATAAATTGCGACTTTTCTTGAATATCAACATATGATATAATATAACGACATTAATAATAAATTGAGGGGTTTTTATGGGCAAAATAAAAACAAAACTAACTAAATTAAAGAACCGATTCTCTAGTTTTATTCAGAGAACTTTTTCTAGTAGGAAAAAAACACTGAAATTTGTAGCTATTATTTGCTTCACAATACTATTCCTTTTGGAAATAAGTATGATTCTGATTAATAATAGTTTCTATAACAATGCATCCGATGATATTTTACAATATTATACAATTATTGTTGATTTTATAAGTGGATTAAAAGACGGAACTGTTTCATGGTTTAACATCAATAACTATTTTGGAGCTTCATTCTTTTCAGATATCTATTATATTCCAATAGATTTATTTACGGGATCAACGTTCTTGCTAAGTTATCTAATGCCGATAGAAGTAGCTTATTCAGTAACTGAGTTATTGAAAATATTTGTAGGAGTTATGTTGCTTGCATACTACTTATCCTTGCAAGGTATGAAGAATAGAACTATTTTTTGGATGAGTATGATTTATTTCATTGGTGGAGGAACAGTAAGTTTTATGGCCTTCCCGGTATTCTTATCGCTGACTGCTTATATGCCGTTAGCGTTAATTGTAATTCATTTTTTCTTCCACAAAAAACGCTGGATTGTACCATTATTCGCGCTAGCCAGTATATTCTATGATTTCTATTTGGGATATACGATATTAGCATTTAGTTGTATAGCATTTTTGATTGAATACTTTAAAAGACCTAATTTTAAGTTATTAATTTTTGCAAAAGAGTTGCTTATATTTGTGGGATTACTACTCTTAGGAGTTGTGATGTCAGCTGTAATTGCTTATCCTTCAATACTATATATTTTAGAAGAAACCTATCGAGGAACCGGTGATTTTAATGCTTGGATTATAAATATTGGTAGTTATGAATTAAAACTATTCCAGCCAAACATATATGTTAGGTTTGTTGCTAAGCTATTTACAGAACAAAAACCTATTGGGTTCTATGGTTTTGAAAATAGTTATGCTACTGAACATATTTCTCTATATATCTCTATGGTTGGGTTAGTATTTATGAACTATATCTTCTTTATGAAGGATAAAATCAGTAGAATCTATAAAGGCACGATTTTTGTAGCTATTATATTCATGATTTTCCCTTTGTTCTCTTATGTTTTTTCTGGAACATTGGATAGTCCTTATACAAGATGGATAAATATGTTGCCAATTTTTCAAATAATGATTTTAGCGCATGTTTTTGATAAATTTGGATTTGAAAAAGTTAAGATGAAGTTTATGACTATTATAATTAGCGTTATGCTAGTTATAATCGGGGCTTTAATATATTATTATATCTCGCAAATTAAGCTAGATGACTATTTAGCTTCAAGAGACGTTTTGACCGCAGATACTGTATTATTAGGTGTTTCTGCATTGTATTTAATTATTATGTTGATATTTGGATGGTTAAAAAAATGGACTGTTGTAAAATGGTTCTTTTGGATTGAATTCTTTGTAGCTATAGGTTACGCATATTCAGGACCATTATCAATAAATAATAAAATTGAAACATTTGAAAGCGCTCATGAGATAAATGAGTATTTAGATGATGTTTTAGATGATGAAGAGTTCTACAGAGTTTATGTTGATATAGATAACCTAAGTGTAGAAGATACTAATTTTAATAGAATGACTGGATACGCAACCAATACTGGAATATTCCATTCTTGGACAGATGCTGAAACTAATGAAATAAGTTATTTGTTGTTTAGCACTCACGAATATCAATCAAAAAACAAAATGAATACATTTGGATATTATTTGAATCACTTCCTGGGGTACAAATATGTATTAATTAATGCAGACAGTGATTATGCTTTTGATGACCAGTATTTTATTTTACATGCAAGCAATGAAAGTTATAAATTGTATGAAGTTAAAGATTCTAGTCCTTTTAAGGTTTATGAATCCTACTTAACCTATGAAGATTTTACAGCCTATAATTGGAGAAATTCTAATCAAGCAACTGAAAAAGTGCTTTTAATGGGGGCTTTAATTGATTCTGAGAGATATGTAACTTCAGATTTCAATCTAGAAAAAATATATCCTGAAAATGAATCAAGTAGCGATACAATTAATATTTATACTACAATAAACACAGCTACCAATGTTGTAACACATGGAATAGTTGATGAGTCAGACAGCCTATTTTATAAGTATTTAAATGAAGATTTGGATATTGATTTTAATATGGGAGCTATCTATTTTAAGGATATTCATTTAAACGTTGATTCATATAAAGAAGTATTTATGGAATTTTCTGATGGTACCAGAAAGGCTTGTTTGATACAGCCAGACCAAAGCCATCAAGTAAAATGTGAGTTTTTTAAAACACCGACAGCTATCTTTATAGAAGATACAACTTCAATGAACTCAAGACCTACTCTACAAGTAAGGCAAGAGAGCGCTATTAATGCTGCAGCTTACCTAGTATATGATCTAAACGGGATTGATATTGAATCAGCGACCGGAATAATCAATTTTTCATTAAATACTACATTCAATTTCCAAAGAACTTTTGTGGTAGACGAATTTGGGGATGAATTTGAGTGTTTGGATGGATTCTATTCATTTGAATCTAAACCAGATAAACTGTATATGTATAAAACAACCAAGATGTATGAGTATTCAAATCTATTTAGTTTATCTTTAAAATTTTCCTATGACGATTTGAGTGATTCTAGCGCTTTATTAACCCAAGATTTTATTAATGACAAGTATTTATCTATTAAAAATGGTAAAATTAATTTAAGTTACTTGAATTCAAGTGATTCTGCATATAATCAAATAGTTATTATACCAGTTGTGTATTCTGATGACTGGAAGTTTAGTAGTAATATAGAATACGAGACAATTAGCACGAGTGGTGGGTTCCTTGGCATTATTATTCCTAGTGGAACTAGTTATGTTAATATCTCTTTAAAATTCATTCCTAAAGGATTAACCTATGGAGGATTAGCTTCTTTAGGAGGTTTAGTAGTATACCTAGGTATTTTTATGCCTTCATGGATTAGAAAGAGAAAGAAAAATGGAGATGAGATTCAATGAAAAAAGGTAGAATAATTGTACCGGCATATAATGAAAATGTAAATATTTCTTTGTTTTATGATGAAGTTATAAAATACTTGAACCATGATAATTATGAGTTCGATATTTTATATGTTAACGACGGTTCAAAAGATGAAACATTGGATGAAATAAAAAAACTTAATAAGAAAGACAAAAGAGTAAAATATATTTCTTTATCAAGAAATTTTGGTAAGGAATCAGCTATGCATGCAGGTCTTGTGAATTCACAAGACAAAGATTTTGTAATTATGATTGACTGTGACCTTCAACAACCACCTTCATTAATTCCTGATATGATTAAATATCATGAAGAAGGGTATAAAATCGTTTTTACTAAAGGTAAAGGTCGTAAAAACGAGCCTAAGTTAAGAGCTTTCTTAGCTAATTGGTTTTATCGTATATATAACGCATATACGGAAATGCCTTTAGAAAACGGAACTAAAGATTATCAGTTATTAGACAAAACAGTTGTAAAAGCATTCTTAGAAATAAAAGATAACTATCGTTTTATCAAAGGAATGTTCTCTTGGGTAGGTTATCCAAGGAAATGTATTGAATATGATTTTATTCAAAGACAACACGGAAAAGGTACTTGGAGTTTTAAATCTTTGATGAGATATGCTTTTAATGGTATGAACCAATTTTCAACGATATTACTAATATTACCAGTGATAACTGCAATTATTAGCATATTATTGGTCGCAATGAATATTGTTTTATACAATGTATCAGTATTTACTACTTCAGAATTAATATTAGGGTTACAAACTAGCTTTATTTTATTTATTCTAGGAATTATGAGTTACGTAATTATATATTTGTTATATCAAAATCGAAAACAAGTTTTAAATCGACCGATATATCTTATACATGAAACATCGGAGGATATGAACGTTGAATAAGATTTGGAATTTCATTAAGAAACACTTTTTAACTAAAAAGTTTTTAACTTTTGGGATAATTGGTGTAGCTAATACTGGCATTCATATGCTTGTATACTATATTTTTTATAACCCTCTAGACATAGGGCCGTTTTGGTCAAATACTTTGGCTTTTATTACAGCTTCTGTTTTTTCTTATTTCGCTAATGCGATATTTACTTTCAAACCAAAAAAGAAATCTACAGTTCAATTCTCTGTAGTAATGGTGGTATACCTTACTAGATTGCTTATAAGTTCAAGTTTAGCGTCGTTATTTGATTCGATGTTTATTAACTGGTTCAAGATTGACTATGAAGCAAGTAGTCTACTATCATTATTAGCTCCATTCCTAGCTTCGGCTTTATTAATACCAATAGCGTATTTCGCTTTAGATTGGGTTTTCAAAAAAACTGATGGCAGTGAAGAAAAAGAATAAATTTACCTTTTAATCAACTGGTAAATGAGATAAAATATAATTATAGAAAGGCGTGGTACGATGGATAATTTTACTACAGTATTGCTGATAACATACTTATACGCAATATTTTTATTAATCCTAAGAATTAAAGTTTCATACAATGCAATTAGGTTTTTTAAAGTGTTGTTGATTCTGCTAGCAATATCCGGATTAATATTTTTAATTAAATATACTGGCAATTTAACCTTATATGTTAGGATTATTGTGTTTATACCTGTGCCTTACCTTCTGATTATGACTTATTTAACAGAAATCATGAATATACTAAAGAAATTTGGATTTAATCGTTTAATTAAAAGACCAATAAAAATTGATAACGAATTAGCTGATCATCTATTGAGTTCAGTAGAGTTTTTATCAAAAAGAAAAATAGGGGCTTTAATAACTATTGAAAGAAATATTAACTTAACCCCATTTATCAACAAAGCTTTAATGATTAACGCTGATGTATCTAAAGAATTGTTAACTTCAATTTTTATACCATCAACACCACTACATGATGGAGCTGTAATCATTAGAGGAAATAAAATTCTTTGTGCTAAAACCTACTATCCTTCTACCGAAAGAACTGATTTGCCTATGACCTATGGAACTAGACATCGAGCAGCTATTGGTATCAGCGAACAGAGTGATGCTTTAACGATTGTTGTTTCTGAAGAAACCGGTAATGTTAGCGTGACTGTAAACCGACAAATGGAATATAATGTAAGTAGAGAAACCTTAAATTTATATTTCGAAAAATTTCTTCGGATTAATTAAAGCGCTAGCTGCGCTTTTATTTTTAGAAGAAGTGATTAGTATTTATTAATTCTTATTAAGTTTGGAGGTGTTATTTTGAACCAATATGATTGTATAGTATACGGAAATGATGTGTACGGCTTGACTGTCGCACTTTATTTAGCGAGGAAAATGCGTAAAGTTTTAGTGATTCAAGATGCATCTAAATTAGAAGACAATTTTGAAACGGTTGATATCACTGATCCAGAAAACAATAAATATCACTTTGAATACAATCCAAAAGGCATTATTTCGGGGATGGATAAAACTGGTTTAATGTATGAATATTTGGATGATTTAGGGTTAGCTGATGAAATTAAAACAACAAAAATAACAGAAGAAATAGTTGTTAATTTTGATAATACCCTAAGGAAAAGAATTAATACTTTTGAACAATATAGAGTTTATTTGGTCAGGTATTATCCTAAAAGTCGTGATCGAATTCATAGATTCTTTGATGATTTAGAGAGACATTATGAAAACTACCACACGCAATATATCAATATGTTAAGAAATACTGATTATACCTTAACTTCATTGATGATTGAATGGGGAGATTATAGTTTAGGAGAGTTACTAAAAAAATATTTTGTATCAGAAGAATTAAAAAATGAGTTATTACTAGATAATAATATCAATGGATTGAATAAAGACGATATTAACTCATATAATTTCTTTAGTAACTATTTTATTGGTTTAAGAGCAGGGTTCTTTTATCTAGAAGATTCAGAAAAGGCTTTAAGAGGTAAATTAATTAAAAAACTTAAGTTAATCAATCCCGATATTATTCTAAAAACCAGAGTTAAAGATATTATAAAGGACGAAGATGGTAAGATTAAGGCCTTTGTTGACAAATCAGACAAAGAATATTCTGCAAAGTTCTTCTTTGTTGAAAAAGAGCCAATTACTTTTTATAATAAATACTTTAAAGATGTAGAAGACGATATGAAGATTATAAGTTCATATTTTCCAAACATTAATTCTAAACAGAAAATCAATACAATGTATTTAGCAATTAATCGTTTTCCAAAAGATGTTGGAATCAATGAATTAATCTATTATTTTAAGAATGAAAAAACAACGTCTTCAAAAATCATTAAGATGTTTAATTATTCTAAGTATATTAAAGGTGATAAAAGAAAAAAACAAGGACTTCTTTGTGTCGATTATACCTATGATGACGCAACAGGGGCTTCAAAAGATGAATTATTGAAAAGATTATATGAAGTATTCCCAAAACTGAAGAAAACCGTTGTAGGAGTAAAAGAAGGTAAACCTAGAAAACATTTAACTATGTTAAGTGATCTTAATTTACGTCAACACCTTTCTATTAATGAAATGATCGAAATTGAAGCGTTTGAACATATTCAAGTATTTGATAATCTATACGTGGGAAGTAATTTGTTTAGACCAGAAGCTGGTACATTTGGTATTATAAATCAAGCGATAATGTTTGCTGACAAGATTGAGGACAAACTATACTTTGGCGAAGATGATGATATCTATCATTATTTAAACAATGATGAGATAATGACGATGATCAGACATAATTTTGATTATAAAATCTTTGGAAATAAAGAAATTCATGTTAATTTTCATATTGGTAAGAATACATATTATGTAAAAACCAAAGGGAAAAATATCGTGGTTCATCACGGTAAGTTTCCACAATCAGATTTATCTATATATACAACAAATGATAGATTGTCTAATCTATTATTAAAGAAGATTACTTTTAGTGAAGTTTTGGATGCAGGATCACTTAAATATCGTGGTGATAAGGAATTACTTTTCCAAGCTGTGAATGCTTTTAATCTAGATGATTATCAAGAATACAATCCTCTAGATTTTAAGAAGTCAAAATATAAAAACCTAGGTATTAAATTTTTGTTTGGTTATTTTGGCGTATATACTATAGCGGCTTTATTGTCTAACTATGTTAATGGAATTTATATTTATCCATGCGCACTCGCAATAGTTTTGGTTCTAGGGTATTTTAAGTATCGGTCATATGAAGAAGTAAATTGGTTTGAAGTATTTTTAGGAATTCTATTCTTTATAGGGTTGATATTATCGATATTTTGGCCTTACTTTAACCAACTACGATTTGATGATCATTTACTAGGAATAATGGCTTTGACACTGTTGATATCAGTATTTGCTAATAAGCCAGTAATTTACAATTTTAGTAAATTCGACCAAAATATTGATTATCGTAATTCAATATTGTTTAAAGTTATAAGTAATGGGTTAACTTTTGTATGGGGCAGTCTATTTTTAGCTGTTTTAGTAGGAACTTATATCACCGGAGATGAATATGTATCAGTTTTATACAACTTTTTCATCTTAGGTATTTTCTTGGTTTATTACTATCCTACAATTTATGTAAAAACAAATATAAAAAGATAGAGGTTATTTGAGTTATGAGCGATTTATTTATTTACATTTCTTTAGCTTTGATTGTATTGTTGTTCTTTTTTAGTACTGTAATCTATAAAAAAACAAGAATCTGGAAAATAATCATAGTTATCCTTACCGGAGGACTATATGGGGTCATCAGATTTTTGCCAGATGTTATAACATTCATCACAATCGAAAAAGCTTTAGAATATTATACTTATTTTCTTTTCTTCATAGTAATATTACTAGCTATAACATTTAAAAATAAGATTAAAATCACTCAGAATCTAACCGATTATGATTTTTTCGAACTGGAAAAAGAATTAGATGATATAAAAGAGGTATCTGATTTACTGAGATTAAGATTTATATCAACAATTGGTTTGTTAAATGAAGGTTTAATATTTTATGATGAAGATTTAGAGGGTATGTTCGTTACCGAAAAAGCTTCGGAAATATTAATGACTAAAGACAGCGATTTAAAAACCGATGATTATATAAAATTAATTCACAAAGAAGATCAGACTCAATATTTACAAGTAATTAAGAAAGCTAGTAAAAAGTATCCAAATTATGAAGTTAAATATCGTATTAAAAGAAATAATGGGTATATATGGATTGAAGAAAAAGGGAAATTATTTACCCATAATAATAAAAATTATCAAGTATCTTCAATTAGGGGAATTGATATAAAGCTATTTCCTGATACGATGATACACGAATTAGATTCAATACCTGATGAAGGACAATTAACACAAGTTCTAGTTCAGGCTAGAAAAGAAAAGGAATCATTCCATTTAGTTTTGATGCATTTAACAAACATTCCCGACATAAACCGTAGATTTGGGAGAGATGTTGGAAATCTAATGATTGCGGAATATATTAAAAAAATGCGATATAATTTTGCTAGAGAACACAACTCTATATTTAGAATCACCGGAATTGAATTTGCATTAGTTATCAAAGAAGAACAAAAATATGAAGTATTAAAAAGAGCCTTATTAAGCGGTGGAGATTTAATTAATTTAAGATTAAACATCGGAGGTATCCAACAAATAGTATATCCTAATGTGGGTATTGTAAAACATGACCCTTGGTCTAATTATGAAGTAAATGATTTCTTGAGTCTAGGTAATAAAGCTTTAGAAGAAGCGATTAGAAATAATAAGAAAAATTATTCAATATTTGGAGAGTAACTATGTTTTCAGCCATAATTGTAGCCGCAGGCAGCGCGAGAAGAACAGGATTAGGGTATAATAAAATATTCTATAAAATAAAAGATAAAACCCTAATCGAATATAGTATAAAACCTTTTTTAGATGATGAAGATTTCAAAGAAATCATCATAGTTTTATCAAAGGAAGATCTTAAAGAAATAAGATCGCTATTTTCCCATCCAAAAATCAAGTATGTTATCGGTGGTAGTACGAGACAAAAATCTGTGTTTAACGGATTGAGTTTAGTCAATGAAGAACATGTATTTATTCACGATAGTGCAAGGCCAAATATATCTAAAGAAGATATTCTTAAAGCTAAAGAACTTACCGTCACAGAGGACGCTATAGTTTTATATATCCCCGCAAAGGATTCTGTGGTAGAATATAGTGGGAATAAAATTAATAAGTATTTAAAGAGAGATTTAATCGGTTTGATTCAAACGCCCCAGGTATTCAATAGTAAGTTGATAAAGAAAGCTCACTCATTAGCTATAAATAATAAAAACACATATACAGATGATGCGAGTTTATATATGAATGAGTTAAAGAATAAGGTATACTTAATAGAGGGTAGTGAATTAAATATTAAAGCTACTACTAAATTAGACCTATTTATATTGGAGGAACTACTATGATTAAAATTGGATTTTCTAAAGACGTTCACCCTATGATTGAAGGACATCCATTTGTATTGGGTGGAGTCAAAATAGAACATCATAAAGGTTCGCGGGGTTATTCAGATGGAGATTGTTTATTACACGCAGTCGCCGAATCTATTCTAGGAGCGATGGCTCTAGGAGATTTAGGTAAGTTTTTTCCTGATGACAATCCAAAATATGAAGGTTATGATTCAAAATTAATATTAAAAGAAGTATTTGATTATGTGTATAAGCAAGGTTATGAAGTTTCAAATTTGGATTGTATGGTTTCGTTGGAAAAACCAATGCTAAGACCATATATTAAGCAGATGCGAGTAATCATAGCCGGAGTACTGAAATGCGAGAGAAGTCAGATATCAATAAAAGCTACAACCTTTGAAGGGTTAGGCACTATTGGTAGAGAAGAAGCAATAATGTGTGAGGCAGTTGTATTGTTAGAAAGCGCAGCTTATATGGTTGATTAATTGGGCTAATAATAGCCCAATGTTTTTTTCAAGTGATATTTCTTGGAAAAATTTAATTTTATGTTAAAATAATATATGCTAGGAGAGATAAAATGATAGAAACAATCCATGGAGAATTTGATTTAGTTAAAAATTATAGAGATGCTTTTGTTTTAGATGACTTTAACAAGAGGTATTTAGATGTATTTAGTATTTATCCGTATTTAGTAGGGGATTATTCCGCGGGTCTTTTAAGACTGAAAGGATTTACTCCTGATAATTATAATCAAATTCCAGATTATTTAATTGAATCATGTGCACCTAACTGTGCATACTTTATCTTGAAAAATCCTAAGTTCGATCCATATTTGGATAGACGAGAATAGAGGAGCATTATGACTTACGAAGAAATTATTGTAGAAATAAAAGAAGTAGTTGAATTAATTAGGCCATATATTAACAGAGATGGTGGAGACATAGAATTTGTAAAATTCGAAGATGGTATTGTGTTTGTAAAACTTAAAGGTGCATGTGTTGGTTGCGCTGGATTTGAAGATACATTATCAGAATTAGTAGAAGATACAATGTTAGAGAGAGTACCGGGCGTAATCGGAGTAGAACACGTTTGGTAAGAGGTATATTATGAATAAAACAACAAACAATATGAAAGATATCTGTATTAAATTATTGAATGATAGAGGCGTGGGCTTAGATGATATCGCTGATATAGTTTATGATTTGCAAAAAAAATATGTTCCAGAAATAACAAAAGAGATATGTTTAGATGCAATTAACAGGGTCTTAGGTAAAAGAGAAGTTCAAAACGCTATTTTAACTGGGATAGAACTTGATGTTTTAGCTGAGAAAAACTTATTATCAGAGCCATTACAAACTTTGATTAATACAGATAATCCATTATATGGAATTGATGAAATTTTAGTTTTGTCTATTTGCAATGTGTATGGATCAATTGGATTAACTAACTTTGGTTATGTTGATAAAGTAAAACCAGGAATTATTGGCAGACTTGATAAGATGGGCAAGGAAACAAATACTTGCCACACTTTCATGGATGATATTATTGGTGCGATAGCTGCGGCTGCGGCTAGCAGTGTAGCGCATAACGCAGAAGATGATGAATAATATTTAGAAAACTCACTAATGAGTTTTCTTTTTTTTATGGTATAATGTATACAGTTTCTTTGAGGGGTGTTTGTATGAAAAAAGGTGACATCGTCAAAGGTCGGATTACTAGTATAAAACCGTATGGGGCTTTTGTAAAAGTCGATGATTTAATCGATGGAATGATTCATATTTCAGAAATTAGTGAAGGGTTTGTCAGGAGTATAGAAGACTATCTTACTATAGGAGAAATAGTGACATTAGAGGTAATTAAAGTATCTGATGATAACAAATTATCTATGAGTTATAAATCTCAAAATAGTAGTGGACGAAAAAAACGCGAAGTTGTTAATCTAGTCTATGGGTTTAAACCTTTAGCAGATAAATTAGACGAATGGGTAAAATTATATTTCGAGAAACGATAGAAATTTCTGTCGTTTTTTCTTTTTGAAGAGAGAGTATATGTGATATAATGAATTGTAAAAAATTATAGGAGGTAAATATGGAAAAATATATAAATTTAGATTATAGTTATGCAAAATCTTTTGTTAGTGAAAAGGATTTAAATGCAATTCAATCTGAGGTGTCAGAAGCCAGAAAAATGCTTGATGAAAAAACAGGCACTGGTAGTGATTTTCTTGGTTGGGTAGATTTACCAAAGGACTATAACAGAGAAGAATTTGAAAGAATAATACTAGCTGCAAGAAAAATTAGAAAACAATCAAGAGTTTTAGTTGTTATAGGGATTGGCGGTTCATATTTAGGCGCCAAATCAGCTCTAGAAGCTTTAACTCCTTATTTCCCAAAAAGAAGAAGCGTTGAAGTCTTATTTGCAGGGCACAACATGTCTTCAACTTACCTTAACGAACTATGTGAGTATTTAAAAAACAAAGATTTTTCAATAAACGTGATTTCAAAATCAGGTACTACCACTGAACCAGCGATTGCATTTAGAGTTATTAAAAAATTGTTGGAAGAAAAATATGGCTTAGAAGAAGCGAAAGAAAGAATTTATGCGACAACAGATAAAGAGAAGGGTGCTTTAAGACAATTAGCTATCAAAAATGGTTATGAAACTTTTGTTGTACCTGATAACATAGGTGGAAGGTATTCAGTATTAACTCCTGTTGGGTTATTACCAATAGCCGCAGCTGGTATTGATATCAAAGCGATGTTAAGAGGGGCTAAAAACGCTAGAAGTTATTATTCTAAAAAAAGTATTTATAAAAACGATGTACATATGTATGTTGCTATTAGAAACGTATTATATAGAAACAACAAATCAATTGAGATGTTAGTTAATTATGAACCAAAACTTAATTTCCTAGGCGAATGGTGGAAACAACTATTTGGAGAATCAGAAGGGAAAGATCACAAAGGATTATTTATAGCTAGTGCATCTTTTAGTACTGATTTACATTCTTTAGGACAATATATTCAAGATGGTGAAAGAATATTATTTGAAACAGTATTGAATATTGAAAAACCTAATAAGAAAATCACAATTACTGAAGATGACTTAAATTTAGATGGACTTAACTATCTAAAAGACGAAACACTAGACTATGTTAACAAACAAGCATTAAAAGGAACATTATTAGCACATAAAGATGGTGGAGTTCCTAATTTAGTTATAAATATCCCTGAATTAAGTGCTTATAGCTTTGGATATTTAGTATATTTCTTTGAATTAGCTTGTGGAGTATCTGGTTACGTATTGGGAGTTAATCCTTTTAATCAACCGGGAGTAGAAGCTTATAAAAAGAATATGTTTGCTTTACTAGGTAAATCGGGATATGAAGAATTAAAAAAAGAATTGGAAGAAAAACTATAAAAAGAAAACCACTCATTAATTTGAGTGGTATTTTTTTGCTATATTGTTTTTAAAGTCTTTTTTATTAAATGCTATAAACTCTCTTGAAGCAACTTTTTTTATGCTAACATTACTTACATTATCAATGGCTTCACCATCGGTTTGAAAATAATGTGGAGTTGGTATTTTGATTTCAATTTGTTTACCCTTTAAGAATGTTGCACTATGTTTTAAGTACTTATGCCAACCTAGATATATTGACACAAAAACCATTTGAATTAGAAATTTATTAAGATTATGAGCAATAAACAAAATGAAGTTATCATCGGTAATATCCGCAGTAGCTGTAGCTTTCATTCCGCCACCGAAGTACTTTCCATTTTGGATGGCAACCAAATAAGCATTTTCAAATGTATGAGTTTTACCGTCAACGACTACTTCAAAATTTGTTCTCTTAAATTTAAGAATAGCCCTGAAGAAATGTATAAAATATGACAACTTACTTTTATTCTTATCGTTATTTACGTAATGACAAATTAACGAGTCAATGCCGATTCCAGCACCGTTAATGAACTTAACAGTTTTATTATCCGTTACTGCTTCACCAATAATAATATTTCCTTTTTTGATTCGTTTTAAGCTTCTAAGGAAGTCATTTCCTGACCCGGATTTAGCTAAATAAATATTTTGTTTAATCTTTGAAATATCTACATTATTGATTAAGTAATTTAAAGAACCATCTCCGCCTAGATATATAATATCTGTAAAGCGTGGAGATTTATCTAGAAAATCATTTAAGTTTTCGATTTTAAGAGTTGATCTAAGCATAAATGGTATTGAGTTTTTCTTGAAAAACTTAACCATTTTATTAGTTGTTTTCTTAGATTTTCTATTATTTGATAATGGATTATGTATTATTAAGAACATAAAAGTCACCTCTAACATATTTGTGTGTTATTTTTCTTCTAGTATATTATAGCACAGAACAATATATTCAATTTAATAAAGTTGTAGTATTAAAGCCAATATTTGGTAAAAATAATAGAGTTTTGGTCAATATATGTTATAATCTTACTGTAAATTTATTGTAATTAGGAGAGATTTTGTGGAAATAAAGTTATATATAAATTCACTTGAAGATACGAACCAGTTAGCGGGAATAATTTCTAATAAATTGTTTCCAGGATTCATTCTTGGTTTAACAGGTGATTTAGGCTCAGGAAAAACAACATTCACTAAATATTTAGCTAAACATATGGGGATATTAGATAATCTAAATTCGCCTACTTTTACGATTTTAAAGATCTATGAGGGAGATATAAATTTAAACCATATGGATGTTTATAGATTAGAGAATGTAGGCTATGATTATGAGTTGGATGACTATATCTTTGGGGATGGAGTCAGCGTAATTGAATGGTACCAGTATATTGAGACAATGTTACCAAAAGAACTGCTGAAAATCTCTATAAAAGTTTTAAATAGTAATAAAAGAGAAGTGTTAATTCAAGGGGAAGGAAGGTATGAATCAATTGTTGAAGAAATTAGTAATAGATACCGCGACTAAACATATCTATTTAAGTTTAGTTATTGACGGTTTAGAAAAACAAAGTATTTATCAAGAAGGCATAAACAATCATTCAGTGACTATTATACCTTTACTTGATCGAATGCTAAATGAAGAAAATATTGGATTAAAAGATTTAGATGAGATTATTGTCGGAATTGGACCTGGTAGCTATACCGGTGTAAGAATTGGAGTTACAGTTGCCAAGATGATTGGATACCTTAACGACATCAAAGTTTATACCATATCTTCATTGGCTTTAATAGCCTCTTCATCAGACAATGAATATATCCTACCTTATATAGATGCAAGAAGGGGAAATGCCTTTATGGCAATGTTTAAGCAGTGTGATGGCATGTTACAAAGAATAGAAGAGGATTGTTTAGAAAAAATTGAAGACTATAGAGAAAAACACCAAATAGACTATGATTTTATAACAGACGGAAAACCAAAAATTCAGAAGATATTAACATCTAAATTATTAGAAGAAGTTTCTAATATTCATGAGTTGAAGCCCAACTATTTAAGAATAACCGAAGCGGAAAGAAATCTGAAGTAATATGGAAGTTATTATTAGAGATATGCATATATCTGATATTAATATGATCGCTAAGTATGACTTAATTATGCTCGGAGAAACAATGGGCGAAGATACAATTAAAGAACATATAGAAAATAATAACTTAATGAAATACTTAGTTATGGAAACAAAAGCAGAAAATTACTTCATTGGTCAAATGAGTTTGTGGATTGACGAAGACAAAGCTCAAATTAATAATTTTTACATTATTAAGGATTTTCAGAAACAGAAATTAGGCAGAAAATTCCTTGAATATGTATTGAAACACTTTGAGTCTATTGGAATAAATGAAATTACTTTGGAAGTAAAAAAATCAAATGAAATAGCAATAAATTTGTATGAAGCTTACGGATTTAAGCAAGTATCAATTCGCAAGAATTATTATCCGAATGGAGAAGATGCATATTTAATGTATTTAAGAATTGGAAGTGATTAATAAATGTATGTTTTAGGAGTAGAAACTAGTTGTGATGAGACTAGCGTTAGCGTTACTTTAGATGGAAAAGAAGTTCTATCTAATGTAGTATTATCACAAATAGATATACATAAAAATTATGGTGGTGTAGTTCCAGAAATTGCATCAAGAGAACATATAAAAGGAATAACCTATGTTTTTGACCAAGCAATTAAAGATGCTGGATTAAAATTTGAAGACATAGATTTAATAGCCGTAACTATGGGACCGGGACTGATTGGTTCTTTGTTAATAGGCGTTAATGCCGCAAAAGTAGTAAGTTTAAATTTTAATATACCAATTATTGGGGTTCACCATATAAGTGGACATATCTATGCTAGTCATATTGATCACGATATGGAGTTTCCATTGATAGCTTTAGTTGTGTCTGGTGGACACACAGAGTTAATCCTAATGAAAGAACATTTTTCATTTGAAAAACTAGGCGAAACTCAAGATGACGCAGTAGGTGAAGCTTACGATAAAGTCGCTAGAGTATTAGGCTTATCATACCCTGGAGGACCAATTGTAGATAAATTGGCTAGAAGTGGTGTTGAAGAATACCGTTTTCCAAGGCCAATGATTGACTCTCATGATTTCAATTTTAGTTTCTCAGGTTTAAAATCACATGTTATTAATTTGAATCATAATATGAAGCAAAGAAATGAAGAAATTAATGTTGAAAACTTCTGTAGAAGCTTTCAAGAAGCTGTAAGTGATGTGTTAGTTGCTAAAACAATCAAAGCTAAGGAAAAATACACAGTAAAACAGATTTTAGTTGCTGGTGGAGTTGCTGCTAACTCAGGATTAAGAGCTAAAATGAAAGAAAGAATTACAGATATACCTGTATATTTTCCTAAAATGGCTTATTGTACAGATAACGCAGCTATGATATCAATAGCTGGATACTATAAATATCAAAAAGAACAAAAAGTTGATGACCTAATGTTAAATGGATCATCAAGACTTGACTTAGTGAAGGAGAAATAATTATGGAAATAGAATCTAATTTTATTAAAACAATTATGGAAAACGATTTAAAAGAAAAAAAGGTAAATGAAATTGTAACTAGATTCCCGCCTGAACCAAATGCGTATTTACATATTGGACATGCTAGAGCTATTATTACCAATTTTGAATTAGCTAAAGCCTTTGGCGGTAAAACAAATTTAAGATTTGATGATACAAACCCAGTTAAAGAAGATAGTTCATTCGTAGAAGCGATTAAAGAAGATATTCACTGGCTAGGTTATGAACCAGCTAAAATTCTCTTTGGTTCTGATTACTTTGAACAAACATACGAATTAGCTGTTAAGCTAATAAAAAAAGGTTTAGCTTTTGTTTGTGATTTAACCCAAGATGAAATGAGAGAATACCGCGGGACGTTGACTAAAACAGGTAAAGACTCACCATATAGAAATCGTTCAGTGGAAGAAAACCTAAAATTGTTTGAAGAAATGAAAGATGGGAAATACGCTGATGGTGAAAAAACTCTAAGAGTTAAAATAGACATGCAATCACCTAATATGAATATGCGAGATCCTATTATCTATAGAATCATTCACATTGAACATCATAATACCGGCAATAAATGGTGTATTTATCCGATGTATGACTTTGCTCATCCACTTCAAGACTCAATTGAAGGAGTAACTCATTCATTATGTTCTTTAGAATATGATGATCACAGAGTTTTGTATGATTGGGTTATTGAAAAATGTGAAATGCCACACGTTTCTCACCAACATGAGTTTGGTAGACTTAACATAACAAACACAATTATGTCAAAAAGATATCTTAAACAATTAGTTGAAAAAGGTCTAGTTAGAGGTTATGATGATCCTAGAATGCCTACTTTAGTTGGATTAAGAAGAAGAGGATATACTAGGGATTCAATTAGAAACTTTGTATTGGGTACTGGATTATCAAGAATCAACTCTACCGTTTCTAGCGAAATGTTAGAAACATCAGTAAGAAATGATCTAAATTATAAAGTGAAAAGAGTAAATGCAGTTTTAGATCCTTTGAAAGTAGTTATTACTAACTATCCTGAAGGAGAAATAGAATGGATTGATGTTCCATTTAATCCAGACAATGAAGAATTAGGTTCAAGAAAAATTGCCTTTGGTAGAAATGTATTTATCGAAAAAGAGGACTTCTTAGAAGTTAAACCTAACAAAAAGTGGAAAAGATTATCACTAGGATTAGAAGTTAGGTTAATGCATGCTTACTTTATTAAGTGTAATGAAATCAAATATGATGACTTTGGTAATATTGTGGAATTACAATGTACCTATGATGTAAAAACTAAATCAGGGTCAGGCTTTAAAGATAGAAAACCTAATGGTAATATTCATTTTGTTGAAGCATCTACAGCTAAAAAAGCACAATTCAATTTATTTGAGCCTTTAATGTTAGATTCTGATTCTAAAAGAGATATGGAAGAAAGATTAAATCCAAATTCTTGGAATGAATTAAGTGGTTTTGTCGAAACTTCATTAGAAAATACGCATTCATCAGAAAGATTCCAATTTATTAGAAAAGGTTATTTCGCAACTGACTATGACACAAATGAAGATTCATTAGTCTTCAATAGAATATGTGAATTACGCTCAAGTTTTAAATAAAAGCCAATTAATTTTGGCTTTTTCTTTTTATACCTTGACAGATTAGGTATAATTTTCTATAATATACCTAGATAGATTAGGCATGGAGGAAAATAATGATACAAAAAATTAGAGAGTATGTATATTATCAGTTAAGATTTGATACAACAAAAGGTAACGAAGAGGTAAAAGAAGAAATTATTTCAAATATTAGTGATCGATATGATGAATTTTTTGAAAAAACAAAAGATGAAAACTATGCATATATTCAGGCGATAAAATCAATGGGAGATTTTACTGAAGGAAAACATAAAGAGGCAGAAACAAAAGCTTATAAACCTTCAATTCCAGAAATGTTCTTAATATCAGGAGTTATTCTAGCTGTATTCGGTTCGCTGATTGTATTTTTTAGCGTTTTTGCTGGAACAATAGTAATTATGCTAAGTATTATTACTTTTGCTGTAGGTGCTAGTTACCTTTATCAAGAAAGTCAATATATTAAAGAGGTTGAATTCGACATAGAGAAGCACAATGATTATTTAACTAAAATCTTTAGTTATATAAAAACTTGTTTTGTATTTTGGGCTATTGGGCTATCATATATATTAGCTGGGATTTTAAACAGCATTATAACTTATTTTGTATTATTAAATGCAGGTGTGAGTGGTAATGTTGAGGGGTTAAAAACCGCGTTAACAGTTGCTATCTTAGGATTTATAATATTCTTTATAATATTCCTTTTTATTTTTAAAAATATATATCAGAGATTATTGAACAGGTATTATGAGTTAACAGGTGTTAAAGACTTGCAATCAAAACTTAATGTGGCAAAGAATTTCTTGAAGAATGGCGTAAAAGAAGAAATGGTATCTAAGTCTTTAGTAATAGATAAGTATTGGTTTTATCCAAGTATTATTTTAATGACTTTGGTGATAGTGTTGTTATTCCCGCTTTGGATAAGCGGATACGGGGTAGATACTATGTTGATTCTATCAATAGCTCACTTAGCGGATGGGAGAATTGTAACAGTTTATGTATTATTATATTTAATCCCACTAATCGTCGTATTTGCTCTCTCAATATTGAGTTTAACTAAAACGATTAAGAACAGAATAGTAGCTCCACTTTCATATATTATTTTAACTATAATGTATATATTAACTGCGTCTATAGAACTTCAAACGCATGTTTATGCCGGAACTGATGGGATTATTGTATTATTCTTTGTCAGTATAGCATTTATTATATTACTAGTTATAGGAGCGCTAAGGAATTCGTTTAGACCAAATGTAAACAAATGTAAAGGATGAGTAATATGGATATTTTCGGAGATTTGCTAAGGGGTCATTCTGATATGATTTTATTAAGTGTTTTAATAGATGAAGACTCGTATGGATACATGATAAATAAGAAAATTGAAGAAATAACTCAAGAAAAATTTACGTTCACCGAAGCCACCCTCTATACAAGCTTTAAAAGGCTTGTTAACATGGGATTCTTAACAACCTATTGGTTGGAAAGTAAGTCGGGTAAAAAACGCAAATATTACTCAATAACTAACACGGGTAAAGAGTACTTAACTAATAAGAAGGATGCATGGGTACAAATGCAAAATATAATTAACAAAATAGTTAATAAATAAAGGGCCATTATTGGCCCTTTTTAATATGAATTTAAGTAAGAAACAATATTTGAAAAAGTGTGAAATTAATCCAAAAATCTAGGCATATCATATATAATAATTTGCTAAAATATGGTATAATATTTATAGGTGATAATGTGGCAAATGTATTTTTTGAAAACTTAAATGATAGACAAATTCAAGCAGTAAAAAATGTTGTTGGTCCAGTTATGGCAATAGCTGGTGCTGGCTCAGGAAAAACTAGAGTTTTAACTAATAGAATTGCTTATTTAATTGGAGAAATCGGTATTGCTCCTAGTAATATATTAGCTATAACATTTACAAATAGAGCGGCTGGAGAAATGAGAAGCCGTATTTTTAATTTGATTGATTTTCCAATAGGTGGAATTTGGATTTCAACATTTCATGCAATGGGAGCTAAAATCCTAAGGTATGATATTCATAACCTAGGCTATGATAAAAACTTTCAAATTGTCGATGATGAAGATTCGAATATAATTACTAAGAATTTATTAAAAAAGCATAACTACGATTTAAAGGAATACTCTTCTAAAATTCTTAGTAAACTAATAGCTAAAGTAAAAGGAAACCAATTGGATTCTGATTTTTTAGAAGAACCTATTAAGTCAGTAGTTAATCAAATATATCCTGAATATAACGATTACTTGAAGGATAATAATCTAGTAGATTTTCAAGATTTATTGATTTTAACTTTAAGGGTACTTAAAAACTTTCCGCAAGTGCTAGAAAAATATCAAAGAATGTTTCAATATATTTTAGTAGATGAATTTCAAGATACCAATGATTTACAATATGAAATTGTTAAATTATTAGCCAAATCTCATCACAACCTATTCATTGTGGGCGATGAAGATCAATCAATATACGCCTTTAGAGGTTCTAACATAAGAAATATTAAAAAATTTATGGTAGATTTCCCTGAACATTTAAAAATTATTTTAGACCAAAACTACCGTTCTAGAGATAATATACTTAAAGCAGCTAACTCTGTAATTAAAAACAACCGTTCAAGAATACCTAAAGACCTTTTTTCAACATTAGGTCCAGGTGAAAAAATAGTGCATTTTAAAGCCGGAAACGGTGATGAAGAAGCTTACTATATCTATGATAAGATTAGAATGTTGCTTAATGAAGGATATAATAAGAAAGATATTGCGATATTGTATCGCAATAACTCAATGAGTAGGAAATTTGAGGATATCTTCTTAAAATACAATTTAGCACACAAAGTTGTAGGAAACGTTTCTTTCTATAAAAGGAAAGAAATTAAAGATGTTATCGCGTATTTGCACCTTATAATCAACAAAGGGGATGACTATTCTTTCTCAAGAGCGTGTAATATCCCAAAACGTGGATTAGGAGGAGTATCATACGGAAAACTTGCTATTTATGCTAAAGATAATCACCTTAAAATGTTAGATGTTATCGATGAAGATATGCCGTTTGTATCAAAAAAATCTAAACAATCTCTAATCCAGTTTAAAAATATGATTGTAGATTTGCAGAACGAGATTGAAAACAGAAGTTTATTAGAAACCTATGATTTATTATTAGAAAAATCAGGCTATAAAGCAATGCTTGAAAACACTGATTTAACTAGAGAAAAAGCATTTGAATCTGAACGAAGACTAGATAACGTTTATGAGTTCAAAACTGTAATAATTGAAAAAAGCAAAGGGTATGACCCTGTGTTTTCTAAATATGAAATACTATATTCTATGCTTAATGATTTAGCTTTAAGAGAAGAAGCTGAAGACAGTATGGATGACAAGGACTTCATAAGTTTGATGACAGTGCATTCAGCTAAAGGGTTAGAATTTAGAGCTTTATTTATAATGGGACTAGAACAATCGATATTCCCATCAGGCCAAAGTCTTAAAGAAATGAATAATGTTGAAGAAGAAAGAAGACTATTTTATGTAGCTTTAACAAGAGCTAAAGAACTTGTTTTCTTAACTAACTGTAGAACCAGATTTATGTATGGAGATTTTAAAGAAAATCTTGATTCACAATTTCTAGATGAAATTGATGAAGAATTATTAGATAGAAAAGGTATGTATAGACCAAAAAAAATAGTCATTGACAAACCATATCATCGTGTACCTAAAGTAGCTAAACCAGTTGTATATGAATATGAAGAAACAAAACAAAAAGTAAGTTTAGGAAACAAAATATTACATAAAAAGTTTGGAAAAGGTGTTGTTGTGTCTTTATCTGATGAAAAAGTTACAGTTGCTTTTAAAAGCGAAGTTGGAATCAAAATATTACTAAAAGATCACCCAAGTTATGAAATAATGGAGTAAAAAAATGGATGAAAAGAAACGTATTATTGAATTAAGAGAAATTCTTAAGAAAGCAAATTTTGAATATTATGTACAAGATAATCCTACTTTAAGTGATTATGATTTTGATATGCTTTTAAATGAACTTTCTGTACTTGAAATGAAGTATCCAGAACTAGTAACTAAAGACTCTCCAACTCAAAGAGTGGGTGGAATAGCCACATCTAAGTTTAGTAAAATAACTCACGAAAGAAGAATGTTATCACTTGGCAACTTATTTAGCGAAGATGATGTTATTGATTTTGACAACAAAATCAATAAAGTAGTTGATAACTATACGTATACAGCTGACTTAAAAATAGATGGGTTATCTGTAGCGATAAGATACAAGGATGGATATCTAGAACAAGCCGCTACTAGAGGCGATGGAGTTGTTGGGGAAGATATAACTGAAAACGTAAAAACTATCAGATCGATTCCCTTAAAAATTAATTACCTTGGCAACCTAGAAGTTAGAGGAGAAATTTTTATATCTAAAAATAATTTTGAAAAATTAAATATAAGAAGAGAAGAAAAGAATCTAGATTTATTTAGAAACCCTAGAAACGCAGCTGCCGGAACTATGAGACAACTAAATCCAGCAATTGTATCTAAAAGAAATCTTGATGTATTCATTCATTACATGGTTAAAGATAATGAAATCAAAAATCACTATGAATCATTGATGTATCTTAAAAAGTTAGGCTTCAAAATTAATAAAGAAACCAAAAAATGCAAAGACATTCATGAAGTAATATCTTTCATTAATATAGTTGAACAAACAAGATTTGATCTACCCTATGAAATTGATGGAGTGGTCATTAAAATCAATGAATTTGATTTATATGATAAAATTGGTTATACAGCTAAATATCCTAAATGGGCAATAGCATATAAGTTTAAAGCCTTAGAAGTTGAAACAATTCTAAATGAAATCCGTTTCCAAATTGGAAGAACTGGCGTTGTTAAGCCAGTTGCGGAACTAGAACCAGTCATGATATCTGGATCTCTAGTATCTAGAGCTACCTTACACAATGAAGATTTTTGTAAAGAAAGAGATATTCACATTGGCGATACTGTTGTTGTTAGAAAAGCTGGAGAAATAATTCCAGAAGTGCTAAGAGTTATACCTGAAAAACGGAATGGTTCTGAAGTTGAGTTTAAAATGATTACAAACTGTCCTAAATGTGATTCTTTACTTTTAAGAAATCCTGGTGAAGCAGATTACTATTGTGTGAATCCTAATTGTGAAGCAAAACATTTAGAAGGTATTATTCATTTTGCTTCAAGAGAAGCCTATAACATTGATGGTTTAGGAGAAAGTATTTTAACTGAACTATTTAATGATGGATATGTTACTAATGTAGCTGATATTTTTGTATTAGAAAATCACTATGATGATTTAATTCAAAGAGAAAGATTTGGCGAAAAGAGCGTTAATAATTTAATTAACGCTATCAATGATAGCAAGAAGAATAATTTAGATAAACTAATATTTGGGCTTGGAATTAGACATGTTGGTAGTAAAGTTTCAAAAGTTCTAGTGGAAGAAATTAAAACTTTAGACAATTTCTATAATCAAAACATTGAAGGTTTATTGGAAATTAATGAAGTGGGCCAAGCTATAGCTAAATCAGTGATTGAATACTTTTCTAACGAGAAGAATCAAAAGCTATTGAACCGATTAGTTGAATACAATCTAAACACTAAATATACTTCATCTAAAGTGGAGATGGAAACAGTATTTACCGGTAAAACAGTGGTTATTACTGGAACCTTATTGAATTATTCTCGTAATGAAGCAAAAGAGATTATTGAGAATTTAGGTGGGAATGTATCTTCATCAGTCTCTAAAAAAACAGATTATATATTGCTAGGAGAAAACCCTGGATCAAAATATAAAAAAGGGTTAGATTTAGGAGTGAAGATTCTCACTGAATCAGAGTTTGAAGAAAAAATAAAATAGCAGGTGGTATTTTGAGCGAATATATTACAATTAAAGGTGCACGAGAGAATAACCTTAAGTCAATCGACTTAAAATTCAAAAAAAATCAATTAATAGTTATGACAGGCCTTTCCGGTTCCGGAAAGACCAGTTTAGCTTTTGATACTATATATGAAGAAGGTCGACGTAGATATGTCGAGTCTTTAAGCGCGTATGCAAGACAGTTTTTAGGGAGCATGGAAAAACCTGATGTAGATTCAATTGAAGGATTATCACCAGCTATATCTATAGACCAAAAAACAACAAGTCATAATCCGAGATCAACTGTAGGAACTATTACTGAAATCTATGATTATGTAAGATTAATGTATGCAAGAATAGGTAAACCAATTTGCCCTACACATGGAACTGAAATTAAATCTCAAACAATTACAGAAATGACTAACAAGGTTCTTGAATATAATGGAGAAAGATTAATTATTCTATCTCCAGTAGTTAGAGGCAAAAAAGGCACCCATGAAAAAACCATTGCTTCTTTAAGAAAAGATGGCTATACAAGAGTTAAGATTAATCAAGAGGAATTTGAATTAGACCAAGAAATCAAATTAACTAAAAACAAACGTTATGATATTGACGTCGTGATTGATAGAGTTGTGGTCAAGGAATCAATTACATCGAGAATTTATGATTCTTTAGAAGTGGCGGCTAAACTAGGAAATGGCTTAGTAAAAGTATTTGTTAAAGAAAAAGAAGTTTTGTTTTCTGAACATTTCTCATGTCCATTATGTGGATTTACATTGCCGGAATTAGAGCCTAGATTGTTTTCTTTTAACTCACCTTACGGTGCATGTAAAACCTGCTCAGGATTAGGATTTAACCGTAAAATAGATGTTAATCGTTTGATACTTGACGACGGATTGTCAATTGATCAAGGAGTGTTTAGTAAGTATACAGGTCAAGAATCTATATATTACCAACAATTAGAACAAACCGCTTTAGCACATAACATTAATATATCTACACCTTTTAAAGATTTAACTGAAAAGGAAAAAAATATCCTTTTGTATGGTTCTGAAGAAGAAGTTCATTTTAAATATGTTTCTAAAACCGGGAATATGTTTCATCAATCAAAGAAACCATTTGAAGGTGTTATCAATAGTTTAGAAAGAAGATATATCATGACCACTTCTAAAGCGATTAGAGAGTGGATTGAAAAAATGATGACGGATACACCTTGTCGTGTTTGTCATGGTAAAAAATTAAATGAAGAAGCTTTATCAGTATTCGTTGCTGGTAAAAATATTTATGATTTTACCGAATTAAGCATTATTCATTTAAAAGATTTTATTGATAATATGAAGTTATCTGATAAGGATTACGAGATAGCGAAACCAATTATCAAAGAGATAAAGGAAAGACTTAATTTCTTGATTAATGTTGGATTAGATTATCTATCTTTATCAAGAACATCAGGCACACTATCTGGTGGAGAATCTCAAAGAATTAGATTAGCTACTCAAATTGGCTCTAGATTAACAGGTGTACTCTATGTTTTAGATGAACCATCAATTGGATTGCATCAAAGAGATAACTATCGGCTTATAGAAACTCTTAAAGGCATGAGAGATCTAGGAAATACAATGATAGTTGTAGAACATGATACAGAAATGATCACTTCAAGTGATTTGATAGTTGATATTGGTCCAGGTGCCGGCGTTGAAGGTGGAGAAATTGTATTTGTAGGTACTCCAGAAGAAATTCTTAAAGACCATAATTCACTTACAGGCAAATATTTGCGCGGTGAAGAACGAATCGAAATCCCTGAAACAAGAAGAGAACATAAAAGAGGCTATTTAGAAGTGAAAAGCGCTTTTGAAAACAATCTTAAAAATATTGATGTAGACTTTCCAATCGGATGTATTACAGTAGTTACAGGAGTGTCTGGTTCAGGCAAATCCTCACTTGTTAATGAAGTGTTATACAAAAACCTAGTTAATAAAATCTCAAGAAAAACTGTAACTGCAGGTAAATGTAAAGCAATAAAAAATTATGAAGAGTTTGATAAAATAATTGATATTAACCAATCACCAATTGGTAGAACGCCTAGATCAAACCCAGCTACTTATACTGGAGTTTTTGATGAAATCAGAAACCTTTTCGCTAAAACAAAAGAAGCTAAATTAAGAGGTTATCAAAAAGGTAGATTCTCATTTAACGTTAAAGGTGGTAGATGTGAACATTGTTCTGGAGATGGTGTAATTAAAATTGAAATGCATTTTATGCCGAACTTATATGTAGAATGTGAAGAGTGTCATGGTAAAAGGTATAATCAAGAAACGCTTCAAGTGAAATACAGAGGTAAAACTATCGCTGATGTATTAGAAATGAGAGTTGAAGAAGCCTTAGAGTTCTTTAAAAATATTCCAAAGATATACAATCGTTTAAATACTATTAATGAAGTTGGATTAGGTTATATTAAATTAGGCCAATCTTCAATAACTCTATCAGGCGGTGAAGCTCAAAGAGTGAAACTATCTTCTGAGTTATATAAAAGAATCACAGATAAATCAATATACATACTAGATGAACCAACAACAGGATTACATCCTCATGATGTGAAAAAACTAGTATCAGTATTACAAAATATTGTTGATAAAGGAGCTACCGTTATTGTCATCGAACATAACTTAGATGTAATTAAAATAGCTGACCATATTATTGATTTAGGCCCAGAAGGTGGGGACAGAGGCGGTCAATTAATCGCTAGTGGCACACCGGAAAGCGTGGCTTTGAATAAAAATAGTTATACGGGCGAGTATTTAAATAAGTTTTTTAATTTGAACAAGTAGATTAAACTACTTGTTCTTCCAATGTTTTTACTCGTGTTTTTAAATGAATTATGGTATTATATTTATAGAAATTATTAGGCAGGATTTAATATGGATAACAAAGACAAAGACATAAGAAAAGAAATTGAAGAGTTAGAAAAATTAATAAATAAAGTAAAAAAACAAAACGAAGAAGAAAAAAGAAAACAAATTAAAAAGCCGAAGAATACAGTTGTTCGGATTAACCTAGCAGCTACGTATTCGTCTAATTTTTGGATAAATATAGTTTTCTCATTTTTAATTAACTTCATCGTTATTTTTGCTGTATTAAAACTTTTTGAGTTCGCAATAATCACAAATGATATCTTCATCATATATTTAGTAGTTATATTTACCGGATTTGAGGAGACTTATAGAAGGTATTTACTTACTAAACAAGTTAGAGTAGTTTTATATACATCGGGTCTGATATTTACATTCCTTAATATATTGATATTCTATTTTATGGATCTGGTATTATTTGAAGAAACATTTTCATTCGTAAATTATCTTTATCCAGTAGCTTTTGTAGTTTTATTCCAAGCTATTAGAGCTGTGATTAAGAATTTGTATATAAGATTAAATCATCGAAGCGCTTTAAAAAAAATTAAAAGGAAATAGGTGATTGTATTGGCAAGTATTCCAATTAGTGAAGTAATTAAAGGGTTAAAACTAGAAATTTTAGCTGGGAAAAAAGGTGTTACTAGAAAAGTAGCTAATCCAAGTTTATCAAAACCAGGATTAGAATTAGCTGGTATGTTTGATTTTTATGAACATGATAGAATTCAAGTAATTGGTTCTAAAGAAGGTACTTTTTTTCATTGGCTTGATGATAATGATAAAGCAGCTAGAGTTAAGCTGCTTTTTGAAAAAGACCCACCAGCATTTATTTTTTCTACTAATGTTGTTGTTCCTGAACTTTTTATTAAGTTTGCGAATAAATTTAATATTCCAGTATTAAAAAGTTCACATTCAACCACATCATTATTTAGTGAGCTCCATGCGTTTTTACAAGCTAAGCTAGCTGACAGAACATCGATGCACGGTGTATTAATGGATATTAATGGTGTTGGAGTTTTAATAACTGGTAAAAGTGGTTTAGGTAAGTCAGAAGTTGCCTTAGAATTGATTAGAAGAGGATATATTCTAGTCGCAGATGACATGGTTGAAATATATCAACTTGAAAAAGGTGTTATCATAGGGGAAGCGCCTGATGTATTAAAAAAATATTTGGAAATTCGTGGAGTTGGAATAGTTAACGTAGTTTATCTATTTGGAGTAAGAGCCTACCGTGAAAATAAAAAGATTTCTTTGATTGTAGAATTAGAAAAATGGGATGGAACTACAGAATTTGATCGATTAGGAACGAAAGAAGATTTTTATAAGGTATTTGATTCATTTATTTCCAAGTCATCAATCCCAATTACAGAAGCTAGAAATATAGCTACTCTAGTAGAGGCTGCTGCACATGATTTTAAATCAAAACAATTAGGGTATAATTCAGCTAATGAATTTAATAAGTTGCTAAATGAAGAAATCAAAAAAAATCAACTTAAAGGAACTGAGGAACAAAATGAATAAGTATTTAAAAGGAATATTATTGATACTGATAACAGTATTTACTTTCACTTTGGTAAGTTGTGGTGAAAATACAGAACCAGCTACAGATTTCTATGATGTTACTTTCGTAGACTATGATGGAACTGTATTAAAAACCGTAACGTGTATAGTTGGAGAAGTTTGTGATATAACACCCCCAACAGAACCAGATAATAAAGAAAATTGTGATTTTACTCGTTGGTCATTATTCGATAGTGAATATACTGATATAGATCGTGATACAGAAGTAGAAGCAATCTATACTTTAGATAACAGAGTAATTACAATTGGAGGTAGGTCGATTGTATTCTATTCTTTCTTTATAATTACAGGGATTGTTGTTTCGCTATTTTTAGGACTAAAAGAATGTGATAGATTAAGCATTAAAAGAGATGACCTAATAGATGGATTCTTATGGATAGTTCCAGTAGCTATTCTAGGTTCTAGACTTTGGTATGTAGCATTTGAATTAGGTAACTTTGTATATGGAGGATTTTTCCCTTCGCTGTTAAGAATAATTGGGTTCTCAAGTGGAACTTTAGATTTTTCTAACTTCGGTCTTGCGGGGTTAGCGATTCATGGAGCGTTTACAACGGCGATTATTTGTGCATATTTCTATACTAGAAGGAAAAAAATGGATTTACTTAGAATTATTGATATTGTAGCTATAGGATTTATTTTAGCTCAAGCATTTGGTAGGTGGGGTAATTTCTTCAATCAAGAAGCACATGGTGGCATAGTTGGTGGAATCACTAACAACGTTGCGAACCTATCGCTTGAACAACAATTTAGTTTCCTGAAGAATACATTACATTTGCCTGAGTTCATAGTAAATAATATGTATATTCAAAGAGGATTACACTCAATAGGAGTAGAACCACTAACTGGATTCTATCATCCAACTTTCTTCTATGAATCAAGTATTAACTTAGTTGGATTCGCTATTATGTTATTCCTAAGAAGAAGTAAAAGAATTTATTTTGGTGAATTATTATCATTCTACTTAATTTGGTATGGTGGATTAAGAATCTTTATTGAAACCATGAGAACCGATCCACTTGTATTTGATATATTTGGAATAACTATGAAATCAGCTATAGTTACTTCTGTCTTGATGATTTTAGGCGGTATAGCATTATCTACATATATTAGAATCAAAAGAAAAGGTCAGACATATGGAACAGTACCTGGTTATTTTGGAAATAAAAAGGTGATTACTGAAGCAGCAGAAGTTATAGAAGAAAAAGAATAATAGGAGTGATTATATGTCATTTTCTACGGAGATAAAAACAGAACTGCATAGTTTAAAACAATTGGACTGTTGTAATAAAGCTGAGTTATCTGCTTTATTACATATAGGTGGTTCAATTGAGAAGAATAGTTTGGGGTTAAACCTAGTTTTCCAAACGACTAATAACTCTGTGGTAAGAAGATTTATGATGTTGTTAAAATCTTTATATGATATTGATTTAACAATAATCAAAAAACAATCTAATAAATTAAGAAAACATGATATTTTCATTTTGAAAATATCAAATAAAATTGAGTTTTTATTAAGTGATTTATCTTTAATTAATGAATCAGCGATATTCTTTCAAGATGTCGAAGCTAGATTAATTGAAAACGAGTGTTGTAAGAAAGCATATCTAAGAGGAGCGTTCCTAGCAACTGGATCGATTAATTCTCCAGAAACTAGTGCCTATCATCTAGAAATTCAAGCTTTTTCAATTGTACAAGCGAATATTATAAAGGATATTGCAAATTATTTTAGTTTAAATGCTAAAGTAGCTAAAAATAAAAGAGGTCATATTGCTTATATTAAGGAAGCTGAAAAAATCGCAGATTTTCTAAGGGTAGTTGGAGCTAGCAATTCTTTGTTTGATTTTGAAGATTCAAGAATTAAGCGAGATTTCAAGAATTCAATTAACCGAGTGATGAACTGTGATTTAGCTAATGAAAAAAAGGCGATGTTAGCTGCGATAAAGCAATTGGAATATATTGAAATTGTGGAGAGAAGATATAAGAATAACTTAAGCAAGAGTATGAGCGAAGCAATATTTTTAAGAAGAAAATATCCTGAATCAACATTGTTGGAGTTAAGTTATGCATCTTTAGAATATTACGAAAAGCGAATATCAAAGTCAGCTCTTAATCATAGATTTAGAGCAATCAAAGACTTAGCTAACCGAGTTTTAATTGAAGAGGTAGTAAAATGATTATCGGTATTGGGACTGATATCCTAAAAATATCAAGAATAAAATTAGAACACTCAAAAAGAGTTCTAAGCAGTGAAGAATTAGATGTATTTAATAATTTAAAATTAGAATCAAAAAAAATAGAATACTTGGCAGGAAGATTTTCTGTTAAAGAAGCTATTATTAAAGCTATTGGACATACAAAATACAAAATTGGAATGAGAGAAATCGCTATTTTAAACGATGAAACTGGAATGCCATATATTAAAAAACCAATATATGATGACATTAAAATTTTCATTAGTTTGTCTCATGAACAAGATAATTGTGTGGGACTTTGTGTAATAGAAAATGTGTAGTTTTGTGGAAGATAAAAAATTATCTTGCAAAAAAGGTTAAAATTAAGTAAAATATATAATGCTGAGGTGAGAATATGGCAACTTATAAAAAAGGATTTAAAAAACAAAATTCAGAAACAGTTTTATTAAAAATTATCATCGGAATAATCGTAGCAGTATTTGTTTTCGTAATTGTTGCATTCATTTACGATTCAACAACACAATGGAAAGATTATTCAGAATACACTCAAGTTACTGAGTATGCAAACATTTTTGATTATACAAATGGTGGCGACGAAGCTTTAGAAGACTATGTAATATATTTCTTTAGTACCGATTGTCCAAATTGTGTAAACATTAAAAATGATGTATTAAAAGATGGTAACAGACTAAATAAAGATAGCGAAATGTTCTTTATCGCTAATGCTGATCAAATGACTGACACAGATGCTGAACTTGAAGACTATTTGACTACAATAGGTGTAGAGTCTACAAAATACGGAACACCATTATTACTTGTTGTAATTGATGGCGAATTTTCTGAAGTATTTTTGGGATCAAGTGATGTTGTTGAAGCAATTGACAGTATTGAAGCTGGAACATACGAAGGATTTAACGAATAATTAGTTATTAAATCACTTTAAAAACCTTTACGATAACGTAGAGGTTTTTTTAAATGAATTGAATACTTAATAAATCATAACTGTAATAACTGTAATAACTAAAAAATGGATGTATAAAGATATCTGTAACTTCATACAAAACACAGAATTCTTTTTTGTAAAAACGTCTATTTTATGGTAAAATATACTAGATAGGATTGGTGAAATTTATGGAATATGTTAATGCAAATTTAATAAAGCAAGTGGCTAAAAATCAAGGAATTAAAGTTAAACAAGTTGAAGTTGTTTTAGCTATGCTTGGTGAAGGTAATACCGTACCATTTATTGCTAGGTATCGTAAAGAACAAACAGGTTCTTTAGATGAAGAACAAATTAGGGCAGTAGAAAAAGAATTTGAGTATGGTAAAAGTCTTGATAAAAGAAAAGAAGATATTACTAGATTGATAGATGAAAAAGGTATGTTAACCGAGGAATTGAAAGCTGAAATTACAAAATGTAATAAGTTAGTAGATATAGAAGACATTTATAGACCATTTAAAGAAAAGAAAAAAACTAAAGCTACAGAAGCAATTAAAAAAGGGTTGGAACCATTAGCGAATATAATATTAATGTTTCCAGATGTTACTGATTTAAATGCTTTAGCTGAACCATATATTACAGAAGAAGTTAAAAGCATTGAAGAAGCTTTCGAAGGCGCAAAACATATCATAGCTGAAACGATATCAGATAACGCTAACTACCGTAAATGGATAAGAGACTACACAAATAATAATGCCTTAATTGTAACTAAGATTAAGAAAAAAGCTGTAGATGAATTGAATACTTATCAAAACTTTTATGATTATGAAGAAGCGCTTAAGCGTATTAAGCTATATAGAATACTAGCTATTAACAGAGCTGAGAAAGAAAAAATAATTACAGTAAAAATTAGTGTATCTGTAGATGAAATTCTTAGTTATCTAGACAGACAAATAATTAGTGACTTTGATTCAATAGTTATTCCGTTGATTCAAGATGCTTATAAAGATGCGTATAAAAGATTAATTAGCGGATCTATTGAAAGAGAAATCAGATCTGATTTTACTGATAGAGCTGAAAATCAAGCAATTCACATATTCTCAGAGAATTTAAGAGCACTGTTATTACAACCGCCATTAAAGGGAAAAATGGTTCTCGGAGTAGACCCTGCTTTTAGAACAGGATGTAAATTAGCTGTCATAGATAATTTTGGTAAATATATGGCCAAAGGGGTTATCTACCCTCATGAAGCTTACAGGGGCGGAAGACCAGATTTTAAAAAATTAACTGATGCTAGAAGATTGATTACAAATATAGTAAAGAAATATGATATTGATATTATCGCAATTGGTAATGGTACAGCTTCAAGAGAAACCGAAGCTTTTATCGTAGGTATTATCAAAGAACAAAAATTAACAGCTAAATATGTAATTGTTAGTGAAGCAGGAGCATCAGTTTATTCGGCTTCAGATTTAGCTAGAGAAGAATTCCCTGATTTTCAAGTAGAAGAACGTTCGGCTGTTAGTATTGCTAGACGTATGCAAGATCCTTTGAGTGAGTTAGTTAAGATTGATCCTAAATCAATTGGTGTAGGTCAATATCAACATGACGTTACGCAAGCAAAACTGTCAGATTCATTAGATTTTGTGGTTTCAACCGCTGTTAACCAAATTGGAGTGAATGTAAATACCGCTTCTTACTCTTTATTAAAATACATTTCAGGATTGTCAGCTAAATTAGCTAAGAACATCGTGATTTATAGAGAAGAAAATGGACCATTCAAGAATAGAAAAAACATAAAAAAAGTTGCTAAAATGGGACCTAAATCATTTGAGCAATCTGTAGGATTCCTAAGAATATTCAATTCTGAAAATCCTTTGGATAAAACACCAATTCATCCAGAAAGCTATGATTTAGCTAAAGATGTCCTAAAATATCTACATTTAAACGCAGATGACATCGGAACTCCCAAATGCAAACTAATTATAAACAACTGTAATGTAGATAGATTAGTTAGAGACTTAAAACAAAACATAATTGTTATAGAAGATATTTTAGATTCATTTGTAGCTCCTACAAGAGACCTTAGAGATGAGTTTCCACAACCGCTTTTAAAAAGTGAGTTACTAAGCTTAGAAGATTTAAAACCAGATATGGAATTACAAGGTACTGTAAGAAACGTAGTTGACTTTGGAGCTTTCATTGATGTAGGAATCAAAGAAGCAGGGTTAGTTCATATATCTAAAATGAGTAATCAATTTATCAAACATCCACTAGAAATGGTAAGTGTTGGCAACATTGTTAAAGTTTGGGTTATATCTGTAGATATTCAAAGAAAAAGATTACAATTAACAATGGTTGACCCTTTAAAAAAACCTGATTTTGTTAGCTAAAAGGAAATTCAATTTATAAAGTTATATAGTACACTACTTTTTTCTATATGAATGTAATATAATATAGATATATTAAAACAATAATTAAGGAGGTTTTTAATATGGCAAAAGCAAAATTTGGTTACGGTTGGCTTATTAAATGGATTTTAGCTGCGATTTTAATAGCTGCTGGGGTATTAATGAAGATATATGATGAGAAAATAGTTTATGCAACTACTGGTATAGCTATTGTAATGTTCTCTTTATTTAGAGTTGTTCCTTTAATGAAAACTCTTAAAAAAGAAGTGCTTAGAACAATTAATTTGATAGAAATTATCTTTGATACCCTTCTTGGTGGATTAATGATATTTGTTGTGTTTTCAGGAAAATTAGATGTAGCTGGTAGCATCTGGGTTGGTTTATATGGATACATGTTGACGTTCTTTTTCTTAGCTAGAGGTATTATATACTTTGTATCGCTTTTCTACTTTGAAGAAAAATCAGAACCGATTAAATTTTGGTTCCATCTAATATGTATTGCACTAGGACCAGTAATTTTAACATTATCTATTTTAGGCGAAGAAATTATCCCTGCTTTAGGATGGATGATTTTATTTATCGCTGTTGGTGGCGGTGGTTATCTAGGATATGATGGATTTGGTGGCTATAAGAAATATCGTGAAAAATCAAAAGCATTAAACGCTAAAAAACAAGCTGAAAAACAAGCTGAAGCCAAGCCAATTGTAGAAAAAGAATTGCCACAACCTATAAAGGATGAAGTAGAAGAAAAAGAAACTTATATTAATTAAATAATAGTTGACAGTTAGCCTAAATTAAAGTAAAATAATATGGCTGACTGTTATTATTGGAGCAATACTCAAGCGGCTGAAGAGGCGCCCCTGCTAAGGGTGTAGGTCGGGCAACCGGCGCGAGAGTTCAAATCTCTCTTGCTCCGCCATCAGAAAATTAAAAGGCGATTAATATCGCCTTTTATTAATTTCAAGGAGATAGTATATTTATCAGAGTTCTAAAATATGCATATCAATATAGCAATCGCTTTATAAGTGTTATAATCTATGTGGAATTATTAAAGGTGAAATTATGAAAAAAGAAAGATATTTAATAGTAATGTTTTTTCTTATCCAGAATATTATTCATAATCTCGGACATCCAGTAACTCCTGAATTTGTTAGGAGCCTAGGAATACAAGACTATATGTTTGGTGTATTCTTTGCGACTATGAGTTTAGGGTTAATGATTGGTGGCCCGATATGGGGATCGTTAGGGGATAAAGGTAAGAAGAAACTATATATTGTGATTGGGTTATTGATGTACAGTGTAGGACAATTTGGATTTGGTTATTCTGGTAATCAGTATGTAATGGTATTCTTTAGAATATTAAGTGGATTAGGTGTTGTAAGTTCAATAACTTTATTTACTAGCCATTTAATTGAAATAACCGATAAAAAGGACCGCACAAGATTTCTAGCTTATGTAGGAGCGGCAGTTACGTTAGGAGCTTCACTTGGGTATTATTTAGGTGGATTCTTATCTACAAATTTATTTATGAGAGATTTATTCAATATAACAAATAACAAAGAAATATTTTTAATACAAGCTGTATTAAATATATTATATATTGGCTTAGTTATGTTACTGTTTAAAGACAGGAAATGTGCAATGCCAACCAATAAGAAAACAAATGCATTTGAAAGCTTTAAATTCATTAAGCAGATTGATTTCAAGTTAGTACTATTCTTAATAGCTTTAGCATTTATTACGATGGGAGCTATAAATCTGAATAAGTTCATTGATGTGTACTTCAACGATTTGAATTTTGACACCTTGGAGTTAGGAACTTTTAAAATGGTGACTGGATTGGTGTCATTGGTCACGAGTATATTCTTAGTTCCACTATTCGCAAGAATTAGAAAACAAATTGGCTTAATGATTGGAATTCAAGTTTTAGCCTCGATAATAGTATTTTATACTTTTAGATCTTCAACATTTTTATTAACTGTTTATACTTTTTATATGATATATATTATTACAAAAGCAGTCTTCACACCTTTAGAACAGAATTATATTTCTTCACATGCTAAAGAAGGTGAGTTTGGTAAAATTATGGGAATTAGGCAATCATTCTTATCAATTGGAATGGTTATAGGGCCTTTAGTAGGTGGTATATTATATGAATATAAGCCATTATGGTTATTTGATTCAAGCGCTATAGCATTCCTAATAGGATTTGGTATATTGGTAGTAGTATTGATTCTATATAAAAAAGAAAAAATAGCTAGTGAAAACGGATAATACACCGATTTCACTAGTTTTTTAGTACCTATTCGGCCTATGTTGTTGTTTTTTTAGCTTATCATCTCTATAATAATTATCATAAGGGTGTGAGAAGTATGAAAAAACTTAAAGCAAGACTCTTGAAAGCTAGGAGTTTTTAAAGTGTAAAAACTTATAAAAACCCACTACTTTTTGTAATTGGAATGATGGGGCTGTAAAAAAACAGTCTAAGTAAGAAAAGTTTATAAAAACAAAAACCAGACTCATTTGAGCCTGGTTTTTTGGTATAATTAGGGTATGTTAGAACCTCTAAAATACACAGTAAATTATACAAC
>Ga0307992_1000179_pt1 | contig 40943 bp, 29 predicted proteins | sample EllFjometagen133_FD_203162 | JGI IMG/M metagenome (GOLD analysis project Ga0307992, IMG submission 203162) | Marine microbial communities from Ellis Fjord, Antarctic Ocean - #133 | ecosystem: Environmental > Aquatic > Marine > Unclassified | place: Southern Ocean | collected 2014-10-08
AATTAACTTTATTTATGCATTACTATAATTACCAGAAAAAACACCGAGGATTAGGCATGGACGGAAAAACGCCCATGGAAAGATTAAATGAACTAGCAAGTGTAAACTTGACACTGCAATGCCACAAGGGTTGACAAATATTGTAAAATATGCTATATTAATATTGAAAAATAATAACAATCAAAAAAGGAGAGACAAGTTGCCGTCTCTCCTATTTTTTTTAAAAAATTGTAATAAATTACTTAACTTTCTTTGATTTCCTCTCTCTCCACTCATTAATCTCCTTATGATTACCAGAAAGTAAAACCTTCGGAACTTTATGATTTTTATTATTAATTTCAAACTCCTCTGGTCTAGTATACTGAGGATACTCAAGTTGACCCGGGATCGAATGAGATTCGCTAATTATACTTTCTGGGTTACCAACTACTCCTGGGATGAGTCTAGCAATAGAGTCTATAATAGTCATAGCTCCAATTTCTCCACCAGTTAATACGTAGTCGCCTATAGAGATCTCTTCATCAATAAGTTTCGTTACTCTCTCATCAACTCCTTCATAACGACCGCATATCAAAACTATATTATCTAGTTTGGAATATTTTTTTGCTATTTGCTGGTTCCATTTTTTACCTTTGGCAGACAATAAAATAATTTTTGTATTTTTAGGTTTTATTTTTAAATCTTTAAGCGCTTTAAAAATTGGTTCAATTTTCATCACCATTCCAGCACCACCTCCATACGGAGTGTCGTCAACAGTTCTACGTTTGTCATCTGTATAACTTCGTAGATCGTGAGTATTTATTTCTACAAGCTTCTTTTCTTGCGCTCGCTTAATAATGCTCTCATTAAAATAAGAGTCGAATATTTTTGGAAAAATTGTTATTATATTGAATTTCATATTATTATTTGTCATCCTGAGAAGCGATAGCAACGAAAGATCTCTGCAAAATAAATTAGTGGGACTAACTGAGATACTTCGTTAATACTCAGTATGACATAATTATATCATTTTAAAACAAATTGCGATATTTACATTTATTTTTGGTTCAATTCCTAGATTGCCACGTCGTCGCTTGGACTCCTCCTCGCAATGACATTTTTAAAAACAAAAAGCCACGTAATGTGGCTTTTTGTATATTTAAATTTAATTTTGATTAAATTTAGATCTTTAAATCGTCAACGCTTGAAGTATCTACTTCTTCGGTTGGAGCAACTTCTTCTCTTCCTTCTCTTCTTGGAGCTCCTCCTTCTGGATCATAGATCTTTAGGTTAACTCTAGCATTATTCTTTGTACCGACAATCTTCAATAAAGTTCTGATTGCCTGAGCGGTTTGTCCTTTTCTTCCAATCACATAACCCATATCAGTTGGGTCAGTTTTTAGAGTTAATAGAACACCTCTTTCATCTACTGTTCTTTCAACCTGTATTGCATCAGGATTTGAAACAATAGCCTTTGCAATGATTTCAAGAAACTCTTGATCTATTTCTTTTGCCATAAAATTGTTCGCTTCCAAAAATGACGTTTTCTAAGTCAGATTTGAAAGAACTCATTAATAATTACTTGCTATATAAAAATCTAGCAATTTATCTAACTATGTTATATATTATAACATAAATAATACATTTGTCAAGGAAATTATTTATTTTCCTTGTCTCGCCGTAGCTTTATGTGGAGGCGGATTCAGCTTTTGGTTCTACTGGAGTCTCTTCTTTTGGTGCCTCTTCTGTTGGAGTTTCTGTTTCAGTAGGTTTGTCTTCAGTTTTTTCTTCTTTATTTGTAGATCTTTCTGGAGATGATTTTTTATCCTTAGCTTTGTCACTACCTTTTTTCTTTTTTCTAGCGATTGAAGCTTTAACTTTATCACCTTTCATCAAGCCTTTTTCTATGAGTAAATTGTTTACTGTCGGTGTCATTTGAGCGCCATTTTTGACCCAATGATTGATTCTGTCGATTTTTGCTGTTAATTCTTTGGAGTGAGGATTGTATGAACCTAATATTTCTAATGCACGACCGTAGGGATCACGAGCCTTTTCCATGATAGCAATTCGATACATTGGTTTATTCTTTTTTCCTACTCGACTTAATCTAATTGATAACATTCTTTGGTATTTTGTACTGCAATATTAAATAAATAATTAATAACGACAATACTTTTTTATAAATTATTAAATGAATATTAACTCATTCTTTAATAAAAGTCAATATTACACGATTGGAGCGGGTAGGGGGAATCCGCCGTCGCTAAAGCTATGGCGAGACGAGATCCAAAATATTTCGAGAAATATTAATCTAACCGTTCGTTTTTTAATGATATATGGAGCGGGTAGGGGGAATCGAACCCCCATTTTCAGCTTGGAAGGCTGACATAATGAGCCATTATACTATACCCGCCTACGCTAAAGCTATGGCGGGCAAGCTCGCTGTAATCGAGCTTGTAATCCGTAGCTTTAGCGAAGGATTGTCGGGGATGTGGGACTCGAACCCACGATCTCACGCTCCCAAAGCGTGCGCCTTAGCCAACTAGGCCAATCCCCGTATCGGTGCCGCGAGTCAGAATTGAACTGACGACACAAGGATTTTCAGTCCTTTGCTCTACCACTGAGCTACCGCGGCATATTTGTTGCGGGGAAGGGATTCGAACCCTTGACCTCCAGGTTATGGGCCTGGCGAGCTGCCTGACTGCTCTACCCCGCGTCAATAAAATGTTTAATTTTTAAATTTTTTATTATATAAATTTTTTTACTAAACTTTTCGGTTTTGTGGGCGTGCCTGGATTTGAACCGGGGACCTCGTCGTTATCAGCGACGCGCTCTAACCAACTGAGCTACACGCCCTATTTGTTAAGTAAAAAGAGAGCTTCTTTCTTAAAAAGCTCTTTATTAATATAACAGAGTAGTAAATAAAATGCAAGGATTTGAGTTTTTTTATATTTTTTGCCAAAATGCTATAATATAAGTAAATAATTATTTATAAAAAATATTATGGACATTAAAGATTTAATAAAAGATGCAAAAAATTTATCTAGTCGAGAATTAGAAAGAAAATTAAGCGAACTTGTGAGAGAAAATTATAAATATAGAAACTTGAATAGTGATAACAAAGAAGTGGTAATGGATTTGATAAAAAAATATAGCAGTAAAGTTCGACGAGGGGTTGGTGTGTCTTCTTTTGTGATTAGAAAAGATATGTATAATTTAAATAGAAAAAGATTAAAGATAGACCTAACTGAAGAGGATCTAGATGATATTCGAGATATATTAAATGAATTTAGAAAATAAAAAAAGCTCCGGAATTTCCGGAGCTTTTTTTGTGTCATTTATATATCTAAATATTCTTTAATTCCTTTTTGATATTCAGCTTTAAATGCTTCATCAACTTTTTCTACAGGATCACTTCCTAAAAATAATAATAAATCAGCAAGTTTATTTTTTCTTTCTTTTTTATCATTAATACTTTTTAGTTCTATAATATTCTTTTCGATTTCAAAATATTTTAATTTAGCATCTAAAGGTAGTTGCCAAAACAATAAGTATCCTCTGTCAGGAAAATCTATGTCTAGTATTTTATAACAATATGACATGAATTCTTTTTCTAGTTTTGTTTTTAGTACCTCAACTTCTTTTTTAGTTTTTTCTAAATCTTTTTTATCACACGGCTTACATCCTATTTCAATATAAAATTTTATTTTTGGTTCTGTTCCAGATGGTCTAATAATGATTCTTACTTCTTTTTCATTAATATCTTCAAGAATTAGTTTGATAACATTTCGAGAAGACTGATCTGTCTCACTAAGAAAAGGGTCGCCATCCCAGAAATCAATTTTTTGCTTTACTTTGTATTTTCCTATTGTCTTTATTTCTGATTTTCTTATTGTTGCTTGAATATTGTTAATTTTTTCTAATCCAACTGCTCCAAGCATTCTAATTTCTGTTAGATAGTTATAGTAATAACCATATTCACAATATATATCATTTATATAATCTACTATGGTTTTATTTTCAGTTTTCAAGTCAGCAGCAAGTTCAGACAACCAGAGGGCAGCGATGGCTGCATCTTTGTCTCGACAATAATTACCAGCTATGTAGCCATGACTTTCTTCGGCTGCAAAAATAAAATCATTTTTTCTTCCTTCTTTTTCTAGTTTGTTTTGTATGTCAGCAATATATTTAAATCCAACTAACAGATTTCCAATACATTTAATTTTATTTTTTTCAGCAATTTTTTCAATCAAACTAGTTGTTACATCTGTTTTAACTACGATGCCATTTGGTTTATTTAATTTAGTAATGGCGTAATTGGATAGTATGACGGCAATTTCATTTCCATTGAAAAAAGTGTAATCGTCGTTGTGCTTTGCCATTATTCCAATTCTGTCTGCATCTGGGTCGCTACTTAAAATAATGTCGGCTTTTTTTTCTTTTGCATATGGCAGGGTTGTGTCAAAGGACTGTATTACTTCGGGGTTTGGAATGTTAAATTTTACATTTTCAAATTTACCACTTAAATTTTTGGTTTCTGGATCAAGATCCACATCAAATCTAGCTTTTTTTAAAATTGGAAATATAGAAGTAAGACCAGGGCCATTTAGAGGGGTGTAAACAATTTTTAGTTCTCTATTATCACTTAAAGCTAGTTTACTAACAGCAATATAGTATTTTTCACTTATACTTTTTGGAATATATTTGATTAATTTCTTTTTCAAAGCATCATCAAAGGAGATTATTTTAATTTTATTTACATTTTTTGTAACTTCATCGGTTAATTCTTGGTCATATGGTGGGATTAATTGACCGCCCAATGAATCAAAAACTTTCTTGCCGCAATCTGACGGAGGATTATGACTTGCATCAATCATTATGCCCCCCATTGCATTTAATTCTCTGATAGCAAAAGACAACTCGGGGGTAGTTTTGTAGTCTTCAAATAATTCTACACCAATACCGTTAGCAGAATACACTTCGGCTGCAGTTTTCGCTAATTTTTTAGCAGTTAATCCGAGCACAGGATTGTCTATGTCTTTGTTGTAATCACTGTTATCAAGAAATATTCTTACACCATATGCAATAACAATTTTTTTATTTTCTATATCCAAGTGTTTTTTTAATAAGTATTGAGAATGCCCTTGGGCAGAGTTTCTTATTGTTAATTCGTTAATCCTGTTTGTTCCGATACCGACTAAACCTCTTCTGCCTCCGGTGCCAAAAGGGATTATTTGAAAAAAAGCATCAACAATTATGTCCCATTTTTCATTTTCAATCCAAAATATTATTTGTTCTTGATATTTTTGGTATTTTTCTTTTTTACCTAACCATTCTTCTAGATTGCTTATAGTAGATTTTTTGTACTTATCATTTAATTCTAAACCGTTAATACCTAGTTCAGCAGATTTTAATAATTCTGATTTATTCATATAATTTAATATTTATTTATTAGTTAGTTAATTATATAAAAAGACGACCTTGTTTGTAAAGCCGTCTTTTTTATTTTTACATAAATAGTTAATCATTTCTAAGGAATTGCCAGATAACTCCAAGGCTCCAAAATGTAGCAAGTAGACAAAGAACCCAACCGATTATCGGAATAGCAAAAATGAATTTAACAATTACTACACCAATTATCATTGCCCAGATTAGAGAGTCTTTTGATTTTTTACCAAATCTATCTAATATGTTTCTACCTACAAAAATTCCTGCGATGATCTTGCTTAGCACGATTGCGATAACCCAAGTGGCCATTACCAAGAAAGCTAAAGGAATACCAATTATAGTTAGTAGAAGGAGTAAGCAGATAATGGGAGTGAGCAGTAGCACGACAACTCCCCAACCCATTGAAGGTCCAGGTTTTTCTAACATGATGTTAGTAATTTTAATAATTTGTTTTTTCCAGACACTGATTAATACTAGACCAATTACAAGTCCTGCAAAAATTGAATATAGCATTCCCCATAACCAACTTATTGCATAGTTTCTTTTTGTGCCTTTTATTTTTGGTAGATTGTGTTTTGTTTCTCCACCAATTTCAGCAGATTCAGAAATGCTTCCAATTAGCCCTGATGTGTAAATAACATCACCACCAATTTTAGCTTTGTCTGTAATTTTTAATGGACCATCTTCATTCTTTTTAGCGAGACGAGAGTTTATGGCTTTGACTTCGTCGAGTCTGAGTCGGATATTTTTTCCAACTTCACCATCGATGGTTATATTGGCGATGCCTCCATGTAAGTCACCAGTTATTTTTCCTTGGATGAGCCCGGTAGCGCCAGCTAAGAACATATCCCAGCCAACAGTTGCATTTTTGCCAAGATTTATCGAAGCACCTAGCGCCTGCACTCCTCGTGCAACTGAGCTATTTATGTTTATTGAGTTTCCAGCTGCTCTTACGCTTCCGCCAACTGTGCCGTTGATATTTATACTTTGACCAGCACAAATTACATCTCCCTCAACTGTGCCGTTTATATTTACAGTTTGGCCTCCGCAAAATAGATCGCCTTTTATAGTGCCATCGATTGAGATGGTGTTGCCTGCGATGTATAAATTTCCGTTAATTTCTTCTCCTTCTGCAACTTGGATTGTTTCACCAGACTTTACCTCAAAGGCTAGTACGGAAATTGGTAAAACTAGTAGAAAAAGAGCAAAACATAGAAATATCAGTTTTTTTCTTGTTTTTAACATAAATTTAGTCGTATAACTTGTAACTTTAGCAAGAAACAGGTTATTTTATTTAGTTTTTTAGTATATAAATTTGTTATTTACATTATATCAAATATTTTTAAAAAAATAAGCCCCATTTGGATTATTAAACTTTCTTGATTTGTTAGTATTTTTGTGGTTAAGTAAAAGCATGTTAATAAGATTATATTATGCGAAAAAAGGCAATTAAGGAGTTGTTAAAACAGAATATAAAAACTGATAAAGAATTGATGAAGGCTAAGAGAAAATTAGCCAAGAAATATAGGATAGATATATTGCATCATAGTGAAGTTTTGGTTGAGCTGAAGAAAAATAAGAAATTTTTTAATTCTAAAAAAGGTCAGATTTTTTATGGTTTGTTACGTAAGCGGGCGATTAGGACAATGTCGGGCATTGCTCCTGTAGCAGTACTTACTAAATCATATCCTTGCCCTGGGAATTGCGCTTTTTGTCCGACTGAAAAAGACGTACCTCAGAGCTATCTTTCGAATGAACCTGCTGTAATGCGGGCTATTCGTTGTGGATATGATCCGTATACTCAAGTGCAGGATAGACTTCGGGCGCTAGTTGCTAATGGACATGAGCCAACCAAAATTGAGCTTATCGTAATTGGTGGCACTTGGTCAGTTTTGCCAGATAAATATAAGTATTGGTATATTGCGGAATGTTTTCGTGGGGCAAATGACTTTTCGTTGAGTAAAAAGTTAAAAGTTAAAAGTAGAAAGTATAATGTAAAATTAAAAATTGATTTGTTGAAAAAAAAATTACTTGAAGAGCAAAAGAGAAATGAGAGGGCGAAGTATAAATTGATTGGAATTACTTTGGAGACTAGACCGGATTATATTAATGAGAAAGAGGTTTGGCAGATGAGAGACCTGGGTTGCACTAGGGTGGAAATTGGAGTGCAAGCTATTGATGATAAAATATTAAAACTTAATAAGCGTGATCACGGTGTTGATGCGATTGTGAATGCTACTAAGTTGCTAAAAGATTATGGTTTTAAAGTTACTTATCATATAATGCCAGGACTTCCTGGGTCTACACCTAAGAAAGACGAAAAAATGTTTGGGCAATTATTTAGTGACGAACGATTTCAACCTGATCAGATAAAATTTTACCCAACTGTGGTCACTAAGGGAAGTTTGTTGTACAGATGGTGGAAACAGGGAAAATATAAGCCGTACAGTGACAAAAGTTTGCAAAATTTGATAATAGACTGTAAAAAGATAGTACCGAGTTACGTACGCATTATTAGACTTATTCGTGATATTCCTGGTGAATCGATTGAAGCTGGAAACAAGGTGACGAATCTTCGGCAGGTAATGAAGAATAAAGGGGTTGAATGTGGATGTATAAGGTGTCGAGAGGCACGTGAAAAATCAATTATCAATCCTCAATTACGAATTACGAATTATAAAGCTTCGGGTGGAGAAGAATGTTTTATCAGTTACGAAAGTAAGGATAAAAAAATTCTTTATGGATTTTGTAGATTGCGTTTATCACATGATGCATTAAACAAGTCAGCAATGATTAGAGAACTTCATGTTTATGGTGAATTAGTGTCTGTTGGTGGTAGTAGAAAGACTCAGCATGCTGGACTTGGTAAGATGTTGATGGAAGAAGCTGAGAAAATAGCCAAGGAAAATGATTTTGAAAAAATTGCTGTAATTTCTGGAATTGGTGTAAGAGGGTATTATAGAAAGCTAGGTTATCGTTTGGATAATTTATATATGTATAAGAAATTAAAATAAATAAAAATCAAAACTGTTGTTTGACAATTAAGGAGGAAAAATCATGACATTTCCAGTAAAAATCTTTTCAGGTAGAAGTAATCCGGAATTGGCTAGTAAAATATGCCAACATATCGGAACACCTTTATTTGAGGCCAAAATCAAAGACTTTGCAAATGGTGAAATAAATTTTGAAATTGGTGAAAATGTTCGTGGCGCTGATGTTTTTTTTATTCAAACAGGTGCTGATCCGGTAAACAAAAATTTAATGGAATCGTTAATTGCAGTTGACGCTTTCAGGAGGGCTTCGGCGAGCAAAATTACGATTGTTATGCCACTTTATGCATATTCGAGGCAGGATAAAAAAGATAAGCCGAGAGTTCCTATCACTGCCGAGTTAGTTGCTCGTTTATTGATTGAAGCTGGTATTGATCGGATTTTAACCATGGATCTTCATGCTGGCCAGATTCAAGGCTATTTTAAAAAAATTCCAGCAGACAATCTTTACGCTTCACCAATTATTTTTCCATTTATCAAAGAAAATTTTGATCATGATTTGGTGATTGTTTCGCCAGATGCTGGTGGTGTAGCTCGAGCAAGGGCGTACGGAAAAATGCTTGATTGCGATATTGCAATTATGGATAAGCGACGTGTTAAGGATAATGAAGTTAAAGAAATGCGAGTAATCGGCGATGTATCCGGAAAAAAAGCCGTAATCCTCGATGATATGGCAGATACTTGTGGAACATTAGTTAAAGCAACGAAAAAGCTACTTGAAACTGGTTGTACAGAGGTATCGGCCTGTATTACTCATCCAATCTTTTCTCAAGATGCGATTGAAAAAATTGCCGAAAGCGAAATCAAACAACTGATTGTTACAGACACGCTCATGTTAAGAGATGAGGCAAAGGCCTGTTCAAAAATAGTGCAACTTTCCTCTGCTCCTTTATTTGCAAAAGCGATTATGAGTATTCATAATGAGGAATCGCTTTCAAACCTTTTTGATATTCTGTATTAATTTTTATTAACTTGTTTATTTCTAGGACATTCATCGCGAATGTCCTTTTTTCTTTGACAAAAAATGTATAAATGTTAAGTTTTAAATATAAATATTAATTTATAAATATATGCAAAAAATAGTGATTGCTTCGGGACCGGTTATTGTTGAGGATAATAAGGTTCTCTTGAATAAACATGGTGATACGAAGTTTTGGAAATTTTGTGGTGGTCGAGTTGAGGACACGGATGCTAACTTAATAGAAAATGCCAAGAGAGAAGCAAAAGAAGAAATGGGGATTGATTTAAAGATATTAAATGATGAGCCATTTATTGTTTTTGATCGTAAAAATAAAGATGGAGAATTAGTTGATATTATATTAGCGCATTTTTTAGCTGAAAGAATTGGAGAGATAAAGCCAGGAGAAGATATAGATGAATGGAAATGGATTGATATAGATAATATGCCTGATGACTTGGCGCCGAATATAATTCCAGCTTTGAAGCATTTTAAATTCTTATAGATATAAAAACAACCACGAATATTAGGGGTTGTTTTTACTTTGACAAAAGGTTTAATATTTCATACTATATTAGTACATTATTTGTTTATTATTAATAATAAAATACTATGCTAGATTATAAAAATTTATCTCAACAAGATCCAGAGGTTTTGGAAATAATAAATAGAGAAACAAAGAGGCAGAAAGAAGGAATGGAGATGATTGCTTCTGAGAATTATGTTTCCAAAGCTGTTTTAGAAGCTATGGCTACTGTGTTAAATAATAAATACTCTGAAGGATATCCGGGTAAGAGATATTATGGTGGACAAGAACATGTTGATGAGATAGAGAATCTAGCAATAGAACGAGCTAAGAAATTATTCAATGCTGAGCACGTAAATGTGCAATCGTTATCTGGTTCTCCAGCAAACGCAGCTGTGTATATGGCATTTCTAAAACCTGGAGATAAGGTACTTGGACTAAAACTTGATCATGGAGGTCATTTATCTCATGGTCATCCGGTGAATTTTTCTGGTATGCTTTATGACTTTGTGCAATATGGAGTAAATTCTGAAACTGAAAGAATAGAACCAGAGGAGGTGAGAGAAATTGCATTGAAAGAAAAACCGAAGATGATAGTGGTTGGATTTAGTGCTTATTCTAGAGAAGTAGATTGGCAAAAGTTTCAAGACATAGCTGATGAGATAGATGCTTTTACTTTTGCAGACATAGCGCACCCTGCAGGACTAATTGCTGCAGGTGAAATGAATAATCCTGTGCCGATTTTTGATGTAGTAACTACAACTACTCACAAAACTTTAAGAGGGCCAAGGGGAGCTATGATAATGTGCAAAGAAAAATATGCTAAGCAAGTTGATAAAGCTGTTTTTCCTGGAATGCAGGGTGGGCCGCACGAACATATTATCGCAGCCAAGGCCGTAGCTTTTGGTGAAGCGCTCAGACCTGAATTCAAAGAATATGCCAAAGAAGTAATTGCTAGTTGCAAAGTGTTATCTGAAGAATTAAAAAATATGGGATATAGAATTATTTCTGGTGGCACCGATAATCATTTGATTGTAGTTGATGTGAGTTCAAAGGGGGTGTCTGGAAAAGAAGCTGAGGTGATACTTGATAGAATTGGGATTTCTGTGAGTCGTTCTACTATTCCAAATGATCCAAATCCACCAATGAATCCTTCTGGCGTGCGACTTGGTACTCCAGCAATTGTATCCAGAGGTATGAAGTCACAAGAGATGAAAAAAATAGCCACTTGGATAAATAGTGCACTTGAAAACAAGGATAACCAAGAAAATTTAGATAGTATCAAAAATGATGTAGAAGATATGTGTAATAAGTTTCCTATTCCAAGTGTTTAATAATAATCTGAGCTATGCAGTTAATTGATGGAAAAAAAATTGCTAAGAAAATTAGTAATAATATTATAAAAGAAATCAGGAAGATGAATAATGATTCGACTTGTCCTTTGGAGCGTCCAAATTTAGCTATTATTCTAGTGGGAGAAAGAGAGGATTCAAAGTTATACGTGTCTATGAAAGAAAAAGAGGCTAAGAAGGTTGGAATTGATACCCATCTTTATAAATGTCCCAAGGATATTTCAGAAAGAGAAATATTTGAAATGATAGATTGTTTAAATAAAGATGAGACGATTGATGCAATACTAGTTCAGCTACCTTTGCCAGATAGTTATGATACTGATGGGATAATTTTTGCAATTAATTCAAAAAAAGATGTAGACAGATTTCATCCTAATAATATAGAAGTATTTTTGAAAACTTGTAATCATAATCATATAATGCCACCACTAATTGCTTCTATTTTAGCGATTCTAGAAGATATTAATTGTGACTTGAAAGACAGGGAGGTGTGTGTGATTTCAAATTCTGATATTTTTGGTCTTACTTGCGCTAAAGCGCTTGAATGCAGACAAGCCAATGTTGTGACTACAAAAGCTGATGATAAAGATTTGACTCAAAAAACTAAAAAAGCTGATGTGTTGATTTCAGTAGTTGGAAAACCCGAGTTTATTAAAAAAGAAATGATAAAAAAAGATGCAGTACTAATCGACATAGGTATTACAAAAAAAGACAAAAAAATATTTGGTGATGTTGATGCCAAAGATGTGTTAGAAAAAGCAGAGTTTATTACGCCAGTGCCTGGCGGAGTGGGACCAGTCACTATTGCAATGTTATTTAAGAATACTTTGGAATTATATAAAAAAAGACATAATAAATAATATTGTTACGTAGCATGCTACGTAACAAAACAAATAATATGGCTAATCATTTTAAGCAATGTCAAGATCAACTTCAAAAATCTTGTGAGATTATTTCACAATTAGAAAAAGCAGGAGACACTGCTGAGTTGGTATTTGAGGAAATGAAAATATTGATGCAACCCAAGAGAGTAACTGAAGTTTCTATTCCTGTTCGAATGGATAATGGAGAGATAAGAGTATTTGATGGATTTCGTGTTCAGCACAATGATGCACGTGGACCATATAAGGGCGGAATTCGTTTTCATCCTCAAGTTGACTTGGATGAAGTCAAATCTTTGGCTTTTTGGATGACAATAAAATGTGCTGTAGTTGATATCCCTTACGGTGGAGCTAAGGGAGGTATTACTTTGAATCCAAAAGAGTTAAGCGAGGCCGAGCTTGAGAGACTTACAAGAGCTTATACAAGAGCTATATCAAATATTATTGGACCAGAGGTTGATATTCCAGCGCCCGATGTGTACACCAATGCTCAAATCATGGCTTGGATAATGGATGAGTATAGTCGAGTGGCAGGAAAATATACACCAGCCGTAGTTACAGGTAAGCCAGTTGAAGTAGGTGGTTCAGCTGGACGTGATACAGCGACTGCTCAAGGTGGTTTTTATTCTTTACAAACAATACTTCATAAGAAAGACTTGAAAAAAGAGGATTTAAATATAGCTGTTCAAGGTTTTGGAAATGCTGGGCAAAATTTTGCAAACATCGCTTATGAAGATAGTTTCAAAATAATAGCTGTTTCTGATTCTAAGGGTGGAGTGGTAGATAGAGAAGGTTTGGATATTAAAAAATTAATTGCTCACAAAGAAGCAACTGGAAGTGTGATAGATTTTTCAGATGTAGAAAACATCTCTAATGAAGATTTATTAAAATTAGATGTAGAAATACTTGCCCCGTCTGCTTTGGAGAACGTTATTACCAAAGATAATGTTAATGATATAAAAGCTCAGGTAATTTTGGAGTTGGCAAACGGACCTACAACCAAAGAAGCCAGTGAAATTTTAAATGAAAAAGATGTATTAATTATTCCTGATGTTTTGGCAAACGCCGGCGGAGTTATTGTTTCTTATTTTGAATGGACTCAAAACATTGGGAGATATTGTTGGGATTTAAATAAAGTACAAAAGAGACTCAAAGAAAGAATAAATAAATCAACTGAAAGAGTGTGGGAGTACAAAGAGAAGTATAGCGTTGACATGAGAACTGCAGCGTATATTTTGGCTACTGAGAGGATATTGAAGGCTATTAAGTTGAGGGGGATTTAGGATTTAGTTTGTAGTGGGTAGTAAGTAGAAAATTAGAAAAAAAGGCCGCCAGTTTTAAAGCTGGCGGCTTTGTTTATGTTTTTAAATTTGACTTTGGAATTTTATGAGTTTTATCGGATGGAAGAAAAGACTAGAAACGGCCACTGCTTTTGCACCAGCAGAAAAAAAATCTTGAGCGTCATTGTCATTCATTATTCCGCCACCTCCGATTACGGGAATACTGACCTTGTTTGTTATGTCTGCAATCACTTTAAGAGCTGTTTTTTTTATGACTGGACCAGATATACCGCAATCGCCAAAGCCTGGAATGTAACTGAGTTCGGTGTTAATACCAGAAATAGCATTAATTCCGCATTCTTCAGCGATTATCGCTTTTTTTATAGGATTGTCTGTAGGACCTAATTTTACTATGAGCGGATGTATGCTCATTATTTTGGCCATCTCAAGCGATGATTTTAAGAGGTTCAAATCATTTCTGAATAATATTTCAACATGTGGGCATGAGATATTTAATTCTACCGCTAAGATGCCTGACAATTTGTTTAATTTTAAAATAATTTCAATAAATTCATCTGGGCTGTTTAGGGCACCGATTGATACAATAATTTTTTTGGATTTAACTTCGGAGAAAATTTGTTTACTAAATATATCTATGCCACAGTTATTCCATCCAAATCTATTAGCGTACCCTCCTGGAATTTTTTTTATAACCCTCCATGGTTTCCACCATCTGTAGTTACCAGCTCTTTTTGGTAATGTAATGGTCTTGGTTGTCGTAGCTCCCCAAAGACTTGGATCGATAAGTCCTAATGTTATTAAAAAAAAGTTTACAGGGTTTTCATAAAAGTGATAGCCTCTTCCGTATTTTAGCGGACCAGAGGCAATGATATACGGATTTTCCAATTTTATTCCATTTAGATCTAGCATTATAGCCTCCTTTTTTTCAAAGATCGTTATATTTTATATTTTTATAATTTGCTATATTAAAGTTAACTAATAATATGTAATTAGTCAATTAAATGCGAAAAATAAATTTTCAAAATGGAAATTATTATCATATATTTAATCGTGGCGTAGATAAGCGAGATATATTTTTGGATGATAAGGATTTTGTTAGATTTATTGTTAGTATGAGGGAGTTTAATCAAATTGAACCAGTTGGTAGTATTTATAATGTGTTAAAGCAAAAAAAGACATCCGACGTCTCTAAAAGACGTCGGATGTCTTCGCTCGTCAATTTTATTGCATATTGTTTAAATAAAAATTATTATCATTTTTTATTATTACAAGATGTTGAAAATGGAGTGTCTGATTTCATGAAAAGAATAGGTGATGGATATATAAAATATTTCAACTATAAAAACAATCGTTTAGGATCGTTATTTCAAGATAGGTTTAAGGCAGTGCCAGTAAAATCTATTCATAAACTAATAAAACTCTCCTGCTACATAAATGGTAATCCTGAAATACATAAAATTTGCAAAGTGAAAGATTGGAAATGGAGTAGCTATCAAGATTATTTGGATTTAAGAAGAGGAACTATGAGTGATAAAAATTTAATATTGAAAGAGTTCGAAAATATTCAGGAATATAAAGAGTTAACAGGTGTTGTGATTGGGGATTCAGTGGAGCTAAAAGAATATATTTTAGAATAAATATATATAATAAAAGAAGCTTGGCTTCCTATAGGAAGCCAAGCTTCTAGAATATTATTGCATTATAAAATAGTATGTTAGAATGAAATCATGCAAAAACAGAAAAAAAAGCAACAACTTACGGAACTTTTGAAAATCCATTACGGATTTTTTAAGTTTCGACCTGGTCAAGAAAAGGCTATTGATAATATTTTGGATGGTAAAAATACTCTAGTTATCATGCCTACTGGTGGTGGTAAGTCTTTGATATATCAATTACCTAGTTTGGTTTTTGATGGTGTAACTATTGTTATTTCTCCTTTGATTGCTCTCATGAAAGATCAAGTTGATGGGCTTACAGATATTGGGATTCCAGCTACTTTTATTAATTCTTCTATTACACCAGCAGAAACGCAAGAGAGATTACAAGCGGTAAAAAGAGGATATTATAAAATATTATATATAGCTCCGGAAAGATTTTATAGCCAGGAATTTATGGCGGTAATGAAAGAAATTGAGATTAGCCTTTTTGCTATAGATGAAGCTCATTGTATTAGTCAATGGGGGCATGATTTTCGTCCTAGCTATATGAAGCTAAAGAGTGCAATTGAATTTTTTGGCAATCCCACAGTTGTAGCCTTGACCGCTACTGCTACAAAAGAGGTGAGAGAAGATATTGCTAGACAATTAAATTTTGGCAATGATTATGATCTAGTTATAACTGGTTTTGCTCGACCTAATCTACAGTTTGGAGTTGTGCAAGCAACAGAATCTCAAAAGATACAAGTGATATTAGAGGCAGTCGGAAGTGTTCCGGGTGGAGCTGGTATAATTTATACCGGCACGAGAGCTAATGCTGACAAAGTGGCTCAATATTTGGTTGAACGAGACGTAGAAGCTGTTGTTTATCACGCTGGAATGCAGGCAGAAGACAGGAAGTGGGTGCAGGAGAATTTTATGAATAATAAATTCAGGGTTATAGTTGCTACTAATGCTTTTGGGCTTGGTATTGATAAGCGTGATATTAGGTTTGTAATTCATTATGATATGCCTGGAAATATTGAGGCTTACTATCAAGAAGCGGGTCGTGCTGGTCGTGATGGTAAGGAAAGTTTTTGTTTACTTCTCTATCATCCCCGTGATAGATATTTACGAGAGTTTTTTATAAAAGGAGACAATCCTCCACCAGAAGTTGTTTTGGAGATTTATGAGATTTTACAAGACTATGATTCTGATACGGTTTTAGTTACGTACGCTGATCTGTCTAAAATGCTTTCAGAAAAGATACCAGACATGGCTATTGGAACGTCTTTGAAATTATTAGAAAAAGAAGGATATATTTCCAGGCCAAATGACAAGATCAGCAATGCTTTTATGAAGCTAACAGGAACCTTTGAAGAGGCTAAACAAAAAATTAGTGCAAGATCAAAAAAACAACATGAAGTTTTGGATAAATTGTTTGCTAGACACGAAAAAGAAATGACAGAGGGTTGGCAGTTTAATATGGAAGATGTTGCTAGTATTATTGATGTCAAAAAAGATACTTTGTCTCGAACAATTAAAAAAATGTCCGAAGAAGGAGTTTTGGAGTACGAACCTCCATTCAAGGGTACTGAAATAAATGTTTTAAAACGCGTGAATACAAGTGATGTAAATATAGATTTTTCTGCTATGAAAGCCAAACTTAAGGGCGCCTATGAGAAGCTGGATAAGATGGAAGACTATATTTATAATTTTGATTGTAGGCAAAAATATATTTTGGATTATTTTAATGATGATCTGTCAACTGTTTGTAATAAATGTGATAATTGTACTAATTCAAATTCAACTGGGGGACACAGGTATAAAAGTGTTAGAGTACGACCAGTATCAAAATCTGGAAAATCAAAATATAAAACAAAAAAAATTTTTGATGTCAGGCCAGTAGATAAAAATTCACCTTTGAGTACAAAATTAACTCAGCTTGAAACTCTGGAGCTATACAACAAAGGTTTGAGTAATAAGGAGATATCTAAGGAGAGAGATTTGTCAGAAAATACAGTTTCAGGACATATTGCTTTTTTAATTGAAAAGAAACTAATTAAAGATATAGACAAATTAGTAGATAAGAGGACACAAGAAAAAATTAGAAAAGCTATAAAAAAAGTAGGACTAGAAAAGTTAAGGCCTATCTTTGAAGAATTGGATGAAAAGATAGATTACGACCTTATAAAATACGTGGTTGCAAAAGAAAAAACAAGTTGACTAAAAGATAATAAATAGCTAGTATATAAATATAAAAACTAACCCAAGGAGAAACCTTTGGTTAGTTTTTTTATATAGTTCGTTGACAATTTATTAACTGTTTTAACAGATTTTAATCTGAAAATGTATATAGTAGAAAGAATGAAGTTAATCATTAATTAAAGGGAGACAGGAAATGGATAAAAAAATCAGAATTGGCGCTTTCATTTCGGGAGGCGGAAGCAATAACGAAGCGACTATTAATGCCTGCGAAGAAGGAGTAATAAATGGTGAAGTTGTTTTTGTTGGCTCTGATAAAATTGCGAAAGGATTGCAATTCGCAAATGAGAAAGGTATTTCAACTTTTATAGTACCTTATTCTAAAATAATTGCTGAGTATCATGAGGGAAAAGGAAGACTTCCTAATGACTTTGATTTAAGAGATGTAACTGACAAACAAAGAATATTTGACATGAAAGACAGATCGACCGATGCCTATAAGGTTCGTGTATTTTTGGAAACACGGGCAATTGCTGAAGCTAAGCTTCTTGAAAAAATGAAAGAATTTAACATCGATCTTTTGGTTTTAGCCGGTTTCATGCGAAATCTTACTCCGTATTTTATCGACAGAGTTAACGTTGATCCGGAAAAATATCGTATTATGAATATCCATCCGGCACTTCTCCCTGCTTTTCCTGGAACCGATGGTTATGGCGACACTTTTCGTTATGGATGTAAAGTCGGTGGGTGTACTGTGCATTTTATCGATTACGGAGAAGACTCCGGTCCGATTATCGGACAGATGCCCTATGCTATTCTTCCAGGAGAGACCATTGATGACATAAAGAAAAAGGGTCTCGAAAACGAATGGGAATTGTATCCTAAATGCATTCAGCTTTTTGCTGAAGGTAGACTTAAAGTTGTTGATGAAGAATTTACTTTGGATAGCGGACAAATTGTGAGAAAAAAGATTGTAAAAATTTTATCTAAATGAAAGAGAGGTGAGAAGAATGACATTTTCTAATAAAAAACTGATTGATTTTTACCGATCATCAGCTTTGACCGAGTCCGAAGAGAAAAGATTGCTAAGTAAAGCAAAGGCAATTTTTTCAGGAGTTGAAGCAATTAAAACTGAATTTCAGTTTCTTGTAGACTCTACGCGTCTCTTAACTATGCCCGAACAAGCAGTGTTACAAAACATTCTTTCGGTGTCTTATGAGCCTGAAGGATTTGGACAAAAATCGTTTTTTAATGTTCAAGATTTTATTATTCCAACTGGAACAAAACTTTCCAGGGTGTCGCCGTGGTCAACAAGAATAATAGCCGTTTGTCAATCTTCTGGATTAAAAACAATCACAAGATTAGAGAGAATTCGTCGTCATAAGTTTACATTTATTGACGACATAAAACCAGATGAAGACACGCAAAACAAAGTTAATCGCGTTTTGCATGATTTTATGACTGAAGAAGTATATCCTGACCAGCTGACATCTTTTGACACTAATGTAATTCCCGAAAAAACTGTCATTATAAATATTTTAGGCAAAGGATATTCTGTCCTTGCTCAGGCAAGCGTTGATCTTGGTGCAAATCTTGGAGAAATGCAACTTCGGCATATATATGATTATTGCATTAAGCATCAAATGAATCCTTCTAATGTTTTTCTTTTTCAGTGCGCACAAGGAATATCAGAGCACAGTAATCATCCACACTTCAACGCTCGTCAAAAGATTGACGGCACGTTAATGCCATACACGCCAATGGAAATGATCAGATCTACTGTCGATGTAAATCCTGGAAACAGCATTTCTCACTTTCATGACAATAGTTCGGTTATTAAAGGTTTTGACACTTTGGCTTTGCGTCCAGCAAATCCGCTTGGGCCTTCACCTTATATCGTTAAAAGAATAAGGTATTGCTTTACTTTTAATGGTGAAACTCATAATTACCCAACAACCGTTAATTCTGTACCTGGATCTGAAACAGGAACTGGTGGAAGGGTTCGAGATAATCTTGCGACTGGAAGAGGTGGACTGATTATTGCTGGCACAACTGCCTTTATGGTTGGTTATCTTTTTATCCCTGGATACGATCTTCCTTGGGAAATCAAGTACGGACCTGACCCTAAAGGTATTGAAACATCTTTGGATATTCTCTGGGGAGCGCATACTGGATCATTCGATTATGGTAACAAAATCGGTGAATCAGTAATATGCGGAGCTACTCGTTCTCATGAAATGATGCTTAAGGCTAAAATTGACGGAAAGGAAATAGATTTTTGGTCTGGTTATCGAAAAACTATTATGTTTACTGCCGGTATTGGCCAGATGGACGAGGAATTCATCGAAGGCAGAGCAGCTGAAAAAGGGATGTCGGTATTTCGTTTTGGGGGAGATTCTCACCCGGTTGGCGTTGGGGGATCAGCAAGAAGTTCAGATGAGATTAAAAAGAAAAAGACAGAACTATTGTTTGATTTGGCTGGTATACAGCGTGGCGATGCGATCATGGAAAAGCTTGGCATCAATGTAGTTCGAGCCTGTGTTGAACTTGGATTTTTGAATCCAGCTGAAAAATTTCATGATTCAGGGGCTGGAGGTGCGTCTAATTGCGTTCCGGAATCCTTGTATCCGGCTGGAGGCACGGTTAATCTATCCACAATTCCAATGGGCGATAAATCAATGAGCCAATTGGTATATTGGACAAACGAATGTCAAGAAGTCATCGTGGTGCTTATTCGACCGGAAAATGCTGAAATTTTTAAACAGATATGCGAACGTGAAGATTGTCCGGTACAAGAAATTGGGAATGTAACTGGCGATGGGATTTTTACTCTTTACGACGAACGAGATGGTTCAACGCCTGTAAAATTTCACATGGAAGAATTGCTTGGCAAAGGAGTCCCTCAAGATACCAAAGTTTTTGAGAGTGTAAATTTAATCGGAAAACCCTTTAATCCTCCTATTAATTTATCGGTAATGGATGCGCTCGATAGAACAATGCGTTTAATTGATGTAGCATCAAAACGTACGATGATTAACAAGGTTGACCGTAGTGTATCCGGGCAAATCGCTCAACAGCAAATGGTCGGACCATGTCAATTACCTTTAGCTGATTTTGGAGTAGTTGCCAATAGTATGCTTCAGAAAACTGGCGCTGCTATTTCAATCGGTGAACAACCAATTATCGGACTTATTGATCCAGGCGCAATGGTTCGTATGAGTATTGCTGAAATGTTACTTAATCTGGTTGGTGCAAAGTTTACGAGTATTGAAGAAATAAACATTTGTGGCAATTGGATGTGGGCGGTCAAAATTCCTGGTGAGGGCGTTAGACTCTATAATGGTGTAGAAAAGGCTACCGAGCTTGTTAAAAAGCTTGGTATACGAATTAACTCAGGAAAAGATTCTTTAAATATGGCTGTGGAAGCTAAAATTAAGAGTCTGATCAACAAGATTGTATCTCCGGGCACTTTTATTGCATCAGCCTATGTTCCAATGAACGACATTACCGTAAAGGTCACCCCGGACATTAAGCGTCCTGGGTATTCTCGACTTATGTATCTCGATATTGCTAAAGGAAAAACTCGTATGGGTGGTTCAGTGTTGGGGCGTGTTTTTGACATGCTTGGTACTACTGCGCCCGATATTGATGACGAAGAAATGTTTCTTAATACACTCTTTTTTGTTCAAGAGCTGATCGAAAAAGATTTAATTATGGCTTACCATGACAAAAGCGATGGTGGTATTATTCAAACTGTTTTAGAAATGGCTTTCGCCGGCAACTGTGGTATTAATCTAAATTTTCAGGCTCATAACAACAGAAATATTACAGCCCTGAAAACATTATTCAATCAGGAGGCTGGGTATGTTTTTGAATGCATGCCTCAAAGGGAAGTCGAAATTAGAGAAGTCGCCATGAAGTATAGCCTAAATGCTTGGCTTTTTAACCTTGGTAAGACAAGCAAGAGAAAGGATGTCGCGGTACATGTTAACGGCAAAGCAGTGCTTAAAAAGAGTATGTTGGTACTACGCGATATCTGGGAAATAACCGGTTTTAAATTTGAGGGCGCAAAAGCAGATCCTGAAATAGCGGAAACAGAAAGAAAAGCGGTTTATGATCGGCCAGGTATGAAGTTCAAGATTAACTTCGGAGTACATAAAACTCCTTTAAGTGTTGTAAATGCAAAAAATCGTCCGAGAATTGGAATCCTTCGTACTAGAGGCAGTAATACTGATCGTGAAATGGCAAATGCGTTTCATATGGCCGGATTAGAGCCATTGGATATCAACATGAATGATCTTAAAAATGGCAAAGTATCCCTTGAGATTCTTCGGATGGTGGCATTTGTTGGTGGTTTTAGCGATGGAGATATTCCTGGTGCTGGAGTTGGTTGGGGAAGCGAGATGCTTAATCATCCGAGATCAAAAAAGGAGCTTGAAAATTTTATTGTTAGACCAGACACTCTTGGATATTATGAATGTAATGGAGCTCAAGTAGCACCTCAAATTGGTGTTGTTCCTTGGCCAGATATTCCTTGGCCAAAACAACCTCGTTTTATTTGGGGAGATTCTCACAAATTTGAATCGAGATTTGTCGCCGCGAATGTTAATGAAAGTCCGTGTATTTTTACCCAAGGAATGGAAGGAAGCACGCTTGGTATTTGGGTAGCTAACGGCGAAGGCAGACTTCATTTTCCTGATAAAGATATTTTGAATCAGGTGTTGAGTCTTAAGCTTTCACCAATACACTACGCCGATGATAATATGAAAACGACGATGCAATATCCCTTTAATCCAAGCGGTGGAATGTGCTCGCTTTGTTCAATTGATGGTCGTCATTTTGCTCTTATGCCGCACGTTGTTCGTTCTTGTCTTACTTGGCAATGGGCCTACACTCCTTGGAGTTGGCGTAAACGTCAAGTTTCTCCTTGGATGAAATTTTTGCAGAATACTCAAGAATATTTTGCTAACACACCCGACCTTTCTGTCAAACCTTCTGCAAAGCTTTATAAATTTGTAGCATAGACAAAATATTAATAAAATTTACACCCCGTTGATAAGGAGGAATCAACGGGGATTTTTATTTGACTAAAAAGAATTTTTAAATTAGGATTAAATAAAGAAAGAAACAAGGAGGAACTAATTTTGGTTCGTTCTTTTTATTTTATAAAATCTAAAAACAATAACTGAGAATAAGGAGGTAGCCATGACGGGTAAATTACAATACGACTTACAATACGACGCACTTGGTATTTCTACTCAGAAGGAAGATGCTGAAAAAATATTTGGTGAAAAACTTGTAAGTGATTTTCCTTTTGCATTTTGTATTATAAAACGTGATCCGCTTTCGCCTGGCTTGGTATATACTTTAAAAATGGACGGAAGTGGTAGCAAGCCTGTTTATCGATATATTTATTATCTTGAAACAGGTGATGCAAGCATCCTAGAAGGAGATGCTTTTGATGGATTGGGAATGGCAGCTGGAGACGCTGGGGCTTCCGGACTTCTCTTCCATATTGTTTTTGCTGACACAATTGATATAAATGGTTTTAACGTCGATAAAGCATTAATCATGTGTCAACTTGAAAAAGGATTCGCAAAACTTAGAAGCCTATACGATCGTTTTGGGATTTTGAATGATTTTTCCGGAGGAGAAACAGCTGATTTACCGGTACAGATAAATTCAAATGTTTTAAACTTGGCTGTTATGGCACGAGGGAAGGAAGAAGAAGTAATAAAAGGTGAAATTCAGGATGGTGATGAAATTTTTGGTCTTGCCAGTAATGGGCAAGCTGTTTGGGAGGATGAAGAAAATTCTGGAATTCAGGCCAATGGGCTTACACTTGCAGGGAATGTCTTGCTACACTCTGAATACGCATTTCAATATCCGTATTTATGTCATCCAAAAAAAATGTATCAAGGAAGATACAAGGTTGTAGACACAGCAGAAGAACTTGATGGTTTGACTGTTGGTAAAGCTATTCTTTCCCCTACAAGGCAATGGCCAATTGTTTTTAAGTTAATCATAGACAAACTGAAAGCAAGCAACTCTTTACACTTCCTTCATGGCATGACAATGAACACAGGTGGCGGTGGAACAAAGCTACTTCGACTAGGAGAGCATATTCATTATTGCAAAAGAATGCCTACTCCTCCGGGGATATTCCAACTTATCCGAAAAGAAGGAAAAGTGCAGTGGCGAGAGATGTTCGAAGATTTTAACTGTGGCATAGGAGTAGATGTGATTGGCTCACCTGAAGGTGGTATTCTCGAAAAAGCATTGGAAGAAGTGTCAGCTGACACTAATATTAAATGTTATTGCCTAGGGAAATGCACTAAATCCAACAAAAAGAAAAATACTTTGAGTCTGGAAACTCCATATGGAGATTTCAGGTGGTGGAAAAAGTAAATTTTTTCAAAAATTTAATTAAAAGGGTGGGTTCAAATTGTGGACTCTACCCTTTATTTTTTTAGAAAAAAATGTTAAACAGTAAATAGATGATAAATTAATAATTTTATGAACAAAAAAACACAAAATGAAATACTTGAGATTGTGAAACGTAATTATTCTGAAATTGCGGGACATTATAGTGAAACTAGAAAAAAGAAGATTTGGCCAGAACTTGAGGAATTAACTAAAAAAATAAAAAACGGTGATAAGATTTTGGATGTTGGTTGTGGTAGTGGTAAATTGTTACAGGCGCTGGAGAATAAAGAAATAGATTATTATGGAGTAGACAGCTGTAGGGAGATTTTGGATAACGCAGAAGAAATTAATAAGAACAAAGGTGGAGGTGAAAGAAAATTTGCTAAAGGAGATATTTTGAATCTTGGTGATATTCCTGAGGTAAATTTTGATTATGTTTTTTGTATAGCAGTTTTGCATCATCTTCCAGGAAAAGATTTGCAAATTCAAGCTATAAAGCAGTTAAAGAACAAAATAAAACCAGGAGGAGAAATTGTTTTGTCTGTTTGGAATCTTTGGAGTGATAATTTGATAAATAAAAAAAAGAAATTTAAAAAGCAAATTTTTAAATTTTTATTTCTAAAAATAATTGGTAAGAATAAGATGGATTTTGGTGATGTTTTGTTTGACTGGAAAAATAGTAAAGGAGAGATAACAAGCAAAAGATATTATCATGCGTTTACTAAAAGGCAATTGAAAAAAATATCAAAAAAAGCAGGATTAAAAATAAAAAAAATATATAAAGATAAATATAATTATTATTTGACATTAAATAAGAAATAAACATGTCTTGATTAATTAATATGTTTATGATAATATAATTTTGAACTCCTCAAGGGAGTTTTTTATAATCCGAATTAGCTCCCTTAGCTCAACTGGATAGAGCGTCTGGCTTCGGACCAGAAGGTTGCGGGTTCGAATCCTGCAGGGAGTACAAGCAATAATAAATCGACAATCAAAAATCGTAAATCGAAAATCAAGCATGGCTGGGTAGCTCATTTGGTTAGAGCGTAGCACTCATAACGCTAAGGTAGCGGGTTCAATCCCCGCCCCAGCTACAAATACCTCACCCCAACCCTCTCCTAAACAGGAGAGGGAGTTTAAAAATAAGGGGTGTATTTGCCCTGTTAGCTCAGTTGGTAGAGCAGCTCCCTCTTAAGGAGACGGTCGAGGGTTCAAATCCCCCACAGGGCACAAAATTTATAACAATATTGAGTATTCAAAGTAGTTGTTGGTTAAAGGGTTCGCCATGTCATCCGACATGGCGTCCTATCGGATGATAGGGCGAATCCCCCACAGGGCACAAAAAAGAAACCGCTATTTTAGGCGGTTTTTTCATTGATAAAGAAATGCTATAATTATTATAGAAATATAATTTAATAATATATAATTTTTATGAAAAAAGGAGTATTATTATTTGGTTTTTTATTTTTGATAACTGGATGTAGTTTTCAGTCTCTTGTAGACAATAAATCACTAGAACAAGTTAAGGAAATAGATATTAGCCAGATAGAGGAAATAAATAAAGAAACTTTAGCTGAGGAGGAATTTAATGATAGCGGTAGCGCTAAAGCGATTATAGATGAAACTGATTTGTGGAATTTTTACGAAAATGATGTTTCGGGTTTGTCGATCAAATATCCGCATAATGTTTCATTTGGCGAAAATGATGATGATTTGTTTACTCTCAGAATAGAAAGTAATTTAGTTGATTCTCTAGAGGGTACTATGGGATACAACGAGGAAACTGCTTTGGAAAATATTATAGCTCTAGAAAGTGGAGAGTATGGCGAAGATGTTGACTTTCCGTTAGAAGTATCGAAAAAGGTAGTAGATGTAGATGGAATAAACGCTCAAGAGTTTATGGTTTTGGGTCGTTTTGAAGTGTGTGATGTGATACTAGAAAGAAAACTTTATTTTTTTAATAATGATTATCAAATAGTAGTGATTTTATTTGCCTCTGCAAATAAAATTATTGAAAGCATGCCTGAGTACTTTGAATTAAATAAAGATAACTGTGGTGATAGTGAAATCTGGAATTTTGACAAACAAAGTGATTTTTATAAGACGCTCGAAAATAATCAAGGTTCGGAAATAACCCAAGAATGGTTTGATACTTTTGATGATATTGTTAATTCGATTGAAATAATAAACACTGAAGTAAAAATAAATTATTTTGATAGCTTGCAAGGAGATTGGGTTGCAGTTGATGACGAGAAAAGTTTAATAAGTTTTGTTGATAATAAAAAAATAGATTATTATGATAACGGATTGTTGTCTGAAAAATCATTTGCTTTTTATGATCAGTATCCTGTCGCAGAAGAGATGGAAGAAGATAATTTTGGTAAATATTTTATTGTTGGAAGTGTTGAAGATAGTATGGAATATAAAATCTCAAAAATAGATGATGAAAACTTGGAGTTAATCTATTTGCCTCGTGGAAATACGCTTGAGTATATAAAGAAATAAAATAGATATAATAAAATCCCGTACCAGTGTGGTACGGGATTTTATGTTTGGAGTTTTTAGATTTTGCCTTTTAGGGCATCTTTTAGAGTTTTACCTGTTTTGAATTTAGCAACTTTAACTTCTGGAATTTGAATTCTCTCTGATGGATTTTGAGGATTGACTCCACCACGAGCATGTCTGATTCGGGAAAGGAATGTCCCAAATCCAGTAATTGTGACTTCATTATTAGCTTTGAGCTCACTGATAATAGTGTCTACTAAAGCGTCAAGCATGTCTTCTGCTTGTTTTTTTGTAACTGCAGACTCAGCTGCAATTTTTTCGATTAATCTTGCTTTGTTCATATTTTTGAGTATTAATTTTTATTTTATATTAATAAATTCAATGATTGGCTTGATTGATTTAGCTTTTCCAGTTTTTGTATTAATATCTACTAAAACTGCGTTTAGAATTGTTTTGCCTGTTTCAGGAATAATATGGGGATGGTCAATTTGGGTAAGAACAGTTTTTATAATACCTTCTGAATCTAGTCCTATGCTACCGTCAGCGTATCCTACCATACCAGTATCGGTAATATATGCGGTGCCTTTTGGAGTTACGACCTCGTCATGAGTCATAACATGGGTATGTGTTCCAAATATTGCGCTAACACGCCCATCTAAATATTTTTTTAATGTAATTTTTTCAGATGTTGCTTCAGCATGTATATCAATTATTATAGCAGATAGTTTTTCTTTTGCAAAGCTAGCCAAAATTTTATCAATCTCACGAAAAGGGCAGTCATAATTTTGCTTCATGAAGACCCTGCCTATGAGATTTATTATTAATATTTTATGTTTTCCGATATTTACTACATCATAACCTTTTCCAGGAACACCAGGCGGAAAATTAGCTGGTCTGATTATAGGAAAATTTGTAAAGTTATCAATTTGCTTGGTTCTTTTGAAGGCATGATCGCCCAAAGTAAAGAAATCTATTCCAGCATCAATTAATTCTTTGAGAGTGGTTTCTGTAACTCCATAACCATGAGCAGAGTTCTCAGCGTTAGCTATTATAAAATCGGTTTTATATTTCTTTTTTATTTTTGGCAATAGTTTAGCTACTGTTTTTCTACCAATACGTCCCATTATGTCGCCGATAAATAGTATCTTCATATTTACTACAAATTACAAATTAATTACGAATATACAAATAATTTTAACTATAGTTATACTAACATAAGCTTAATTTGATTACAAGAAAAAAGAGCCCTTTCGGGCTCTATTTATAGCTCCTCCCCTTTTCATCGTATCTTTTTAAGGGGAGGCTGGGAGGGGTTTTGTTTTTACCTAGCGTACTCTGTTACTCTCATTTCTCTGATAACGCTTACTTTTATTTCACCAGGATATTTAAGTTCTTTTTCGATTTTACTAGCAACTTCTTTAGCTAGATTATGTGCCTTTAAGTCATCAATATCTTCTGGAGTTACAAATACTCTTACTTCTCTTCCTGCCTGTATTGCGTAAGTTTTTTCTACGCCTTCAAATGAGTTGGCAATGCTTTCAAGTTCTTCTAATCTCTGTAGATATTTTTCAAAACTATCATGTCTAGCACCAGGTCTAGCAGCAGAAATTGCATCAGCCACTTTGATGATAACAGCCATAAGTCCACGAGGATGGTCATCGTGATGTGTTTCGATTGGATCAATAACATCTTGAGATAATTTAAACTTCTTAGCAATATCACGGCCAATCTCTGGATGAGTTCCTTGAACTTCATGATCAACAGCTTTTCCGATGTCATGTAGCAATCCAGCTTTTTTAGCCAGAGTTACGTCCATATTTAGCTCTTCTGCTAGTAACGCCGCAAGGTGAGCTACTTCCACTGAATGTCTAAGAGCGTTTTGACCATAACTAGTTCTGTATTTTAGTCTTCCAATAATTTGAACAAGCTTTGGTTCAAGGCCAGTAACCCCGATTTCGTACATAGCTTCTTCTCCAGCTTTTTTGATATCAATTGCTAAATCTTTCTTTGCGCTTTCAATCGCCTCTTCAATTTTTGTAGGATGGATTCTACCATCTTTGATAAGGTATTCTAGGGCTCTTTTGGCCACGTGTCGTCTGATTGCTGAGAATCCTGAGACAGTAATAGCATTTGGAGTATCATCTACAATAATTTCTACGCCAGTTAAATGTTCGATAGCTTTTATGTTTCTTCCTTCTCTTCCAATAACTCTACCTTTCATCTCGTCGTTAGGTAGCTCTACCATAGTAGTAGTCATTTCAGATGTGTACGTTGAAGCTAGTCTTTGCATAGCTCCTGCCATGATGTCTCTAGCTTTTTGTTCGAGTTCGTCACTACCAAATTTTTCTAGCTTGTTAATTCGCATTAGCAAATCTTCTTTTATTTGGCTTTCAACATTTTTTACCAAAATCTCTTTAGCCTCTTCCTTGTTCATGTCAGCAATTTTTTCAAGTTTTTGTAATTGCTCTTCTTTAATTTTTTTAATCTTTTCTTTAACTTCTTCAACTCGTGAAACTTTGTCAAAAAGTTTTTGTTGTTTATCTTGAAGTTCTAGAAGTTTTTGTGAAAATGAATTTTCACGTTTTTCTAGTCTTGATTGTAGATTTTTTGTTTCTTGACGTTGAGTTTGTTCTTCTTTTTTTGATTCATTAATGATTTTTAAGGCTTTGTCTTGAGCCTCCAAAATTATTTCTTTCTGCTTTGATTTAGCCTCATTAATGATTTTCTCTGTTTTTGCTTCTGCGCTAGTTGTCTCACCAAGAGCTTTTTGTTTTCTGATCCAATAACCAATAAAAAAACCACCTATAGCCAGAACAACATAAAATATATATTCCATATCTATTTATATCCTGTTTTAGGAGGTTGATTTTCTAAGTTTTTGAAAAAATATAAAGATTACCTAATGATATTTAGGTATTTAATTTCGCTTATTAAGTTGTGAAGATATTGTTTAATCTGATTCAAAGTTTTCACAAGATTTTTACTAATATTAAGTGATTCTTTCAAAATTTATACTTAAAATAATCGGTTTCCTTCCAAAACAAGATTTCCATTATTTATTAAGTTTACAAAAATAATACTATCATAGGATTGGTTTTTTGTAAAGAATTAAAAATAATAAAAAAAAGAGGATATTATCCTCTTTTTTTATGTAAATTAAGTATTTATTTAATTATTTTATCAATAATTCCATATTTCTTAGCCTCTTCTGCGCTCATAAATCTGTCTCTATCTGTATCCTTTTCAATTTGAGCTATTTTTTGACCAGTATGGTGAGCTAATATTCTATTCATTTTATCTTTTATTTTGAGAATATGTTCGGCTCGGATTTTGATATCAGTTGCTTGCCCCTCGGCGCCTCCCATAACTTGATGAATCATAACTTCTGAATTTGGCAGTGAAAATCTTTTCCCCTTGGCTCCAGCAGCCAAGAGAGTAGCTCCCATAGAAGCAGCCATGCCTACACAAATCGTAGAAACGTCTGATTTTACATACTGCATAGTGTCATAAATCGCCATTCCGGCTGTAACAGAACCACCTGGAGAATTAATATAAAATTTTATATCTTTATCTTTGTTTTCGGCATCAAGAAATAGGAATTGAGCAATGACAATGTTAGCTACATGGTCATTGACTGGTTCACCTAAAAAGATGATTCTATCTCTGAGTAGACGAGAGTATATATCATAGGCTCGCTCTACTTGTCCTGATTTTTCTACGACTGTTGGTATTAATGGCATATTTTTATTAAATCAAAATGCAAATATCAACCTTGCCTACCGGCAGGCAGGAATGCAAAATGTATTTATATTAATTATTATATATTAAGTATATTTTTATTTCTTAAGTGTGTCAATTAAATAACTACCCATTTATTTCCTTGTTTTTCGAATTTTCCATCTATTACAAATCCAGATGATTTAGCATGACCACCACCACCAGGAAATAGTTTGGCAATTTTTGAAATATCACAAGTTGGGTGGGCACTTCTGAGGCTCGCTTTGATTATATTATCGCCTTCTTCTCGGAGGAATAATATTCCGTTTACTCCATAAAGTGAACTGAAATAATTTGCTATAGAGGTGTAAATATCGTCTTCGTCAGTAATGTTCTCTGTGTGTTCTTTTTTTAGTATCGAGAAAGCAAGATTGTATTTTTTATTTATTTGTAGATTGCTGAGTGCTATACCCCATAACTTCATAGAGTCTAGACTTTTGTTGAACCATTTGTTCTTGGTGATGCGTGGAAGTTGGGCTCCCCATATAAGCATTTCCGAGGCGATGTTGATAGTTTTTTCAGTTGTGTTGGGATGTAGGAAGCTGTCAGTATCATCAATTATTCCCGATAGGATGCAATTAGCAATATTTTTTGTAAATCTAATTTTATTGATTTTGAAAAAATAATATAATACCTCAGTTGTTGAGGCAGCATTAGTATTTCTGATTTCTATATTTGAATAATCATCTTGTTTTGGATGATGGTCAAATTCTATAATAAAACTATCTTGTTTCTCTTGTTGCAGAGTAGTAATTTCGTCTGCAAGGCCAGTTCGATCCAGATTTCCAGAATCTAAAACAATGATTAAGTCATACTTAAATAAATTTAGATTGTTAATATTTGAATTAATTTTTTCTATATGAGGAAGGTGTTGATGACACTCTGATGGCTCGTCAGCACAAAATGATAAATATTTTTTTTCTATGCTTTCCATGTAGTCAATCATTGCGCAAGCACTAGCAAAAGCATCGCCATCTGGTCGTTGGTGGTTTATTATTAACACATTATTCGCTTTTTGGATTTTTTTGAAAGCTAATACGTATTTATTTATTTCTTTTGTGTCTAAATTTATTGTCATGTTTAAAAACTAATAAGTTTTTTATTATAGATTAAATATTTATATATTGCAAGTCGTGCTACGTAGCATACTATGTAGCACTTATTGAATTAATGTAATATCTAATTATTAAACGCTACCGCTGGGGCTTTCTTTTTGTAACCAAAAAGAAACAAAAAGTTTTGGGGTGAACAATTCGCTATCTCGCTAATTGTTATTAAGGCGCGTCTAGCAGGGGCGCTCAGTGTCTCACCCCAAGCCCCGGGAGGTTTTTACAATTATGACTATGAATTATTTTCAAAAGTATTAATATTTTTAAATAAAAAAACCGCCTATACTTGCGGATTATTTATTATTGAAAATATTTTTTATTTTTCTTCGTTAATTATCTTGAAAACATCGTCGAGTTTTCCTGCTTCTTTTTCAGTTGCATCGAAAACCCATTTGAATTTCGGTATGGTTTTTAAATTTAATTTTTTCTTTAGCATACTAGCGAATGAAGAAGAGTTTGATCTTAGTTTTCTGAGAGCAGTGCCAGTTTTGTTGTCAGGTAAAACAGTGACGCCAACCTCAGCTTTGTTGAGGTCTGGTGAAGTGTCAACATAGCTGATAGTTATTAGCCCATCATGAAGTATATCTTCTCTATTAATGAGATTGCTAAGTTCGTTCATGAGTAGTTCGTTAATTTGATCAATTCTTGCCATTGATATTGGTTATAATTTTTTGATAGTTTTTTCTTCTTTGTATGATTTAATAATATCACCCTCTTCAATAATAATGTCTCCTTCACATCGAAGTCCGCATTCTTGATCTGTGTCTACTTCTTTTACATCCTGCTTACCTGACTGGAGTTTAGTGATATTACAAGTTCCAACAATTTCTTTATTACGCCAAACTTCAGCTATAGAGCCTAGTTCAATTTGTCCCTCTAATACTTTCCCGCCAATTATTTCTTTACCTGGTTCACTTCTAAATAAGGCTAGTACCTTAAGTTTTCCTAGGTCTACTCTAACGAATTCAGGCTCAATTAATTCTTGCATTTCTTTTTTTACATATTCAATTAAGTCGTAAATAATATCAAATATTTTAACAGTAACGTTCTTTTCTCTTATTAATTCTTCTATCTTTGGAGTCATTTTTATATGAAAACCTACGATTTGTGCATTTGATCCTTCGGCCTTTGAGATATCACCTTCAGTGATGTAGCCAAGTCCTTTATGTATTATTTTGACCATTACATCTTCTGTGCTGATTTTTGCTAGTGATTCTTCGATAGCTTCAGCAGAGCCTAGTACATCTGATTTTATGATTATATTTAATTTCTTTTGTTTTTCATTTGAGTCATGATTCTCTGCTTGTTGAGAGTGAGATTTTGAAGTAGAGCTTTTGATGTTTTTGGTTTTTATTCTCTCGCCTTTACCTACCTCTAATATATCTCCAACTTCTGGAGCTATTTTTAGCCCCAATATTTCAGCTGGTACAGATGGTAGGGCTTCGGTAATGTTTTCTCCTAGATAATTTTTTAGAGCTCTTACTTTTCCATATTGATTGCCATTAAAAACTAGCATATCTCCAACTCTGAGCGTTCCATTTTGAACTAGTATAGTTGCTTTTGGACCAGCGCCTTTATCAATATGAGATTCAATCACTGTTCCCATAGCGTCTGCTTTTGGATTAGCCTTGATACTCTCTTCTTCCATGTCAGTGGTCAGCAATATCATATCAAGCATATCATCAATACCTTCGCCTTTCAGAGCAGAGACTGGCACACAAACAATTTTTCCTCCCCAGTCTTCTGGAGTGATGTTTAGCTTAGTAGAAAGTTCTTGTTTTGTTTTATCTACATCTGCTTCAGGCTTGTCAATTTTATTTATCGCTACTAGGTATGGGATCTTAGAGGCCTGTATAATTCTAAATGCTTCGAGTGTTTGTGGTTTTACTCCATCATCAGCAGCTACAACCAGAATGGCTACGTCTGCAATTTTTGCCCCTCTACTTCTCATAGCTGTAAAAGCTTCGTGTCCTGGTGTATCGATAAATGTGATTAGTTTCTTTTTTCTAGTTACTTGATAAGCACCAATATGTTGAGTGATACCACCAGCTTCTCCTTCAATAATATTGGTTTTTCGGATAGCATCCAGCAATCTAGTTTTCCCATGATCAACATGTCCCATTACAACAATAACAGGTGGGCGAGATTGCATTTCTTTTTTATCTTCATTTTCAAGTGCTTCGCTAAGTTTACTTTTTTCAGTAGTTTGTTTAGTTTCTTTTTCATCTTTGGCTTGTACATCTAGGTCTAGGTCCTCACCAATAACAACGGCTGTGTCAAAATCAATTTTTTCATTCATAGAAGCAAAAATTCCGTTCTTCATAAGCTCTTCCAATATTTTGCTGACTGGAACTTGTGATTCATTGGCAAAGTCTTTGATAATGATGTAGTTAGGAATCTTTACAACCTTTTTTTCTAATTCAACTTCTTCGCCTTGATTTTTGTCTTTTTCAAGCTCGGCTGCTTTTAACCTAGCTTTATGCGCTTTCATTAATCGAGGCCATTCTTTTTTTATTCTCATTGCTGTTCGATTGTCGATTTTTATGGCTTTTTGACCAATATGAAAACCAAACTCAGGTAATAAGTCTCTGAGCTCTTGGGGTGTTACTTTTAATTTTCTCGCAAGTTCTGTTACGTTCATGCTAATATTTTTTAAGAATAAAAAACAAGCTTTATTTTTTGCTTGATATTTACTATACTCTACTCAATTTTTTGTAAAAAGTCAATTAAAATGGCTAGGAGGAGGGTATAATGGATAATAAGATAGAAGTTAAAATTACCGGTAAAAATTTGCGAAATCAAATAGTTAAAGTCTCTGCAAAAACATAAAGATGATTTAGTACTGAGAAAATAACATTGAATTGCATGGCCGTGTTTGTTCTCGCAAACACGGTTATTTTTTTACAAAAAAATTTGGCAAGAAGAGTGAGGGTTTCTTTTTTTCGATGAGATGAATGTTGTTATTTTGTTTAAAATTAGTTAAAATTAAATTAGTAAGAGTTTGGTATCTTAATTATTTTTAGTATATCAATAAAAAGCTAATATTTGCATATAATTTTTATGACCAAAAAGAAAAAGGACAAATTAATGATAATTGATGGGAACGCTTTGATACATCGAAGCTTTTATGCTCTCCCTCCGACAATGACCACAAAGAACGGCGAGATTGTTAATGCTGTTTTTGGTTTTGCTAATTTTTTATTCAAAGCCATAAAGGAGATCGGTCCTGAATATGTGGTTTTGACACTAGATAAAAAAGGTCCAACTTTTCGTCACAAAGAATACAAAGAATATAAAGCAAATAGAGTAAAAGCTCCGGATGAGCTTTATGCTCAATTTGGCCGTGTTCGTGAATTAGCAACTGCTTTTGATATTCCAATTTTTGAAAAGTCAGGTTTCGAGGCTGATGACTTGATCGGAACTATTTCTCGAACAGTAAACAGTGAAGTAGAAAAGATTGTTGTAACCGGTGACATGGATACACTTCAATTGGTAAATGATCACACCAAGGTGTATGCAATGAGCCGAGGAATATCGGATAGTGTGCTCTATGACGAGGGTCAGGTGCGAGAAAAATACGATCTTGCAATTGATCAATTGATAGACTACAAGGCATTGCGTGGTGATCCTAGTGATAATATTCCAGGAGTACGTGGGGTTGGAGAAAAAACTGCTGTGATATTACTAAAAGAATTTATTACTCTAGAGAAACTATACAAAGCAATCGAAAAAGACAAATCAAAAGTAGAAGAATGTGTGAAGCCTAGAATTGTGGGATTATTAGAGGAGTACAAAGAAGATGCAATAATGAGTAAGAGTTTGGCTACTATAAAATGTGATGTGCCGATTAAGTTTGATTTGGAAAAAACTAGATTCGATAATTTTGATCAAGAAGAGGTGGTGAAATTATTTATCGATCTTGAGTTTAAATCAATGTTACCTAGAGTAAAGGATCTGAAGAATGACAAAAAAACTAGCAAAGAAGATGATGAAAAAGCTGCCGTTGATAAATTCGAGAGAAACAAGAAACAATTTAAATATAATTTAATTGATATATCACAAAAAACTGGACAAGTAGATTTTGAGAAATTTCTAGCAGAACTTGAGAAGCAAAAAGAGTTCACTTTTGATACTGAGACATCTTCATTTGATCCGATTACGGCAAATCTCTTGGGAATTAGTTTTTCTTGGAAGTCGGGAGTTGCATATTATTTAAATGTAGAGAATAAAAGTAAAAAAGAAATAAAAAATGATTTATTTAATTATCAAGATAAAAATAAAGAAATAGAAGAAACTAATCCATGGTTAGAAAAGCTGAAACCGATATTTGAAAACGAAAAAGTTAAGAAATATGCACATAATGGAAAGTTTGATATTAGAGTAATGAGAAGTAGTGGAATTGAAGTAGCGAATTTCTCAATTGATTCTATGATCGCTTCTTATCTTTTGAATCCAGGGAGTAGGCAGCATAACTTAGATGCAGTGACTTTTGCTGAATTGGGTTTTGAAAAGATTAGTAAAACAGACTTGTTAGGAAAGGGTAGAGATAAAATCACATTTAGCGAAGTAGAAACCGAGAAGCTATCTTTGTACTCTTGTGAGGACGCTGATTTTACAAATAGACTAATAAAGAAACTGAAGCCAGAACTCAAGAAGCAAGGGTTAGAAAAATTATTTACAGAAATTGAAATGCCACTTGTTCCAATTCTAGCCACGATCGAAGATAACGGGATAGTGATAAATAAAAGCGCATTAGCTAAGATGAGTAAGAGAATGACAGTTGATATTGATGTATTGGTTAAAAAGATTCACAAATTAGCAGGCGAGGAATTTAATATTAGCTCTCCTAAACAACTGAAAGTTGTATTATTTGAAAAATTAGAAATACCAACTAAGGGTATCAAGAAAACTAAAACTGGTCTTTCTACAGCAGCTGATGAATTGGTTAAGTTAAGAGATGAGCATGAAATTATTCCATTGATTCAGAAATATAGAGAATTAACCAAGCTCACTACGACATATATAGATGCTTTACCTGAGTTGATTAATAAAAAAACCAAGAGAGTGCATACGAGCTTTAATCAAACTGTAACAGCCACTGGAAGGCTGTCTTCTACTGAGCCAAATCTACAAAACATTCCAGTCAAAAATGAAATTGGTAGAGAAATCCGAAAAGCGTTTTACGCTCCAAGGGGATATCAGTTAATGGGACTGGATTATTCTCAGATTGAATTACGTCTAGCAGCTCACATGTCTGGAGACAAAAAGATGATTAGGGCTTTTCAAGAGAGTGCTGACATTCATAGCGCTACTGCAGCTGAGATCAATCAAGTGAAACTAAAAGATGTCACCAAGCCAATGCGGAGAGCAGCCAAGGCTACAAACTTTGGCATACTATATGGCCAAGGTCCGCATGGACTGGCTCAAACCGCAGAGATTACTTATTGGGAAGCAAAGGAATTTATAGATAAATATTTTGAATCTTACGTTGGTATTAGAGATTTTATTGAAAGCACTATAGAGAAGACCAAAGAAGATGGTTATGTAACTACATTGTTTGATCGGAGGCGTTATCTTCCAGAGATAAATTCAAGCGTAGCTATGATAAAAAAAGCAGCTGAGAGAATGGCAGTGAATACACCGCTTCAAGGGACGGCTGCAGATATGATTAAAGTAGCAATGATTGAGGTAGATAAGATATTGGATAAGAATGAGATAAAAATGATCTCTCAGGTGCATGATGAATTGCTTTTTGAGGTCAAATCTGACAAAGTAGAAATATACGCTAAAAAAATCAAGAAAATAATGGAAGAGGTTATTGTCCTCAAGGTTCCTATTATAGTTGATGTAAAGGCGGGAGACAATTGGGGAGAGCTTGAACAATTGTCAATTACAAATTAAGAATTATGAATGATAAATTTTTTTGTCATCCTGAGCGCTAGCGAAGGATCTCGGTAATTAGAATGAGTTGATTTTAAAGAGATTCTTCGTCACTCCGTTTCTCAGAATGACAAACTTTTTCGTAATTGCGAACCAAAGGAATAGTGGCGAAATTATGCCTACCGGTAGGTAGGCTTGCAATAACGACAAAAGTAAGAAATAAAAATTTAAAATGAACAAGAATAAATACAAACAATTTATTTTTCAGAAATATGAGCTGAGTAAATTTCGAAATGAGATTCGGCTTTATTATAGTTTGGATAATAAGATAAATTTTGTTGAGAAAATAAAATTAGGTTTTGGTATTTATAATTTCAAAAGTATTGATTTGGAATTGTTAGACAAAATATTATTCAATCTGCACTTAGTAGTTGGTATTGGTTATTACAAAACATATTGTCCTAGAGAAATAGTTATCGAAACTGGTGAGCTCAATAAAGAGCAGGCTAAATTCTGGAACACTCTTTATACAAAAGGCTTGGGAGAATTTTTTTATCAAAATAAAATTGATTTTCGTGGTTTGGTTAAATTTCCATACAGTGATGTGAAATCAAAGGCCGTAAAGACAGAAACAAAGGACAAATCACTGGTTCCAATTGGTGGAGGCAAGGATTCTGTCGTATCAGCTGAGATATTGAAAGAGTTGGGAGTAAATTTTGATTTGTTTAGTTTCAGAGATAGTATAATTCAGAAACAAACATCTAGAGTGGTAGGTAAGAAAAGAGTAGTAATTGATCGTGTGATTGATAAGCAGCTTTTTGAGCTAAATAAAAAAGGTTGTTACAACGGTCATGTTCCAATTTCTGCAATTTATTCTTTCTTATCACTGCTTGTAGCCACAATGGGAGGATATAGAAATATTATTTTTTCAAATGAAAGAAGTGCCAATTATGGTAATGTAAAATATTTAGGTCAAACTATAAATCATCAGTATAGTAAAACCCTGGAATTCGAAAATAATTTTAGAAACTATGTTCAAAAAAATATAACCCCTAGTATAAGTTATTTTAGTTTGCTCAGGGGTATGTCAGAGCTGAAGATATCTCAGGTTTTTTCTAGATATAAACAATATTTCTCATCCTTCTCAAGTTGTAATACAAATTTTTCTCTTAATAAAAAAGTAAAGCAAAAATGGTGTGGTGAGTGTCCGAAATGTGCTTTTACATTTAGTCAGTTGTCTGCTTTTTTGTCTAAAGATGTTTTGATAAAAATATTTGGTAAGAATTTGTATGCGGACAAAGCTTTGTTGACCACCTATCAAGAATTATTGGGAATAAAAAATATAAAACCATTTGATTGCGTGGGTACGCCAAGTGAAGTAGTAGCTGCTATGCAACTTGCTCTCAAGAAAGGTGATTTTGAAAATGATTGTATAATGGATTATTTCAAAATCAAGGTAGCGCCTAAGCAAAAGAATTTAGAGGATAAGGTAAAAAATGTTTTAGAAAGCTATGGACCAAATAACATTCCATCAGAGCACAAAAAGAATGTATCTGATATTATAAAAATGAAAATACTTATTCTCGGATATGGTGTGGAAGGAAAAAGTATTTATGAATATTTGAAATGGAAGTTTTCTGATGCTCAATTTACAATTTCTGCTTTGGAAAGTTTCGATGCGCCAAAGAGTGTTCAAAAAATAGTTGGTAAAAAATATTTAGATAAATTAAATAATTTTGATTTGATAATAAAGTCCCCCGGCATTTCTATAGAGACAGTAAAAATTAAGAAAGCAATAAGCGCTGGTGTGGATTTTAGTTCTACTACAAAAATATTTTTTGAAGATTGTGAAGGCTGTATCGTCGGTGTTACTGGCACTAAAGGAAAAAGTACTACAGCCTCACTTATTTATGATGTTTTTAAGCAAGCAGGTAAAAATGTTTATTTGGTAGGAAATATTGGTAAGTATAATTTTGATGAGTTGAAATTAGGTGGTGGTAAAAATAAAATATTTATTTATGAGCTATCTAGCTATCAATTAACCAATCAAAAGATAAGTCCGCATATCTCTGTCTTTATAAATATATTTCCAGATCACATTCCTTATCACAAGAGTTACGCAAATTATAAAAAAGAAAAGAGTAATATCACCTTACGACAGAGAAAGGATGATTTCTTTGTCTATAATTCTGACTATGACTTTTTAAATAATATTTCTAAAGAAACAAAAGCAAGTTCGATTGATTATTTGAAGGATTGTAATATCGATGAAGAATATATTTATTACAAAAACGAAAAAGTCTTAGCAGCTAATGAGGTGAAGTTATTGGGCTATCATAATCTAGAAAATATTTCAGCTGTAATTTGTGTGGCGAAGATATTGAATATAAGTAATTCAAATATTGAGAAAGCAGTTTCCGGTTTTGAGGGACTAGAGCATCGTCTCGAGTACGTAAAGACGGTTGAGAATATTAGTTTTTACAATGATGCTATTTCAACAACGCCTGAATCAACTATTGCGGCTATTAATGTTTTTGAAGATAAGGTTGGAACGATAATATTGGGAGGACAAGATCGTGGTTATCACTTTCGAAAACTCGCTCAGTATGTATACGCTAATAGAGTCGATAATGTAGTGTTGTTTCCAGATAGTGGAGCTAAAATATGGAGAGAAATATTAAAAATCTACAAAAACAAAAAAGCAACACTACCAAACAAGCTAGAAACAAAAAGCATGAAACAGGCTGTGAAGTTTGCGTTTCAAAATACTGCCTCTGGCAAGGTCTGTTTATTATCAAATGCTTCACCAAGTTATAGTGTATTTAAAAACTTCAAAGAAAAAGGAGGATTATTTCAAAAAGAAGTAAAGAAGTTATGATTATATTTTTATACGGAGAGGACACGTTTAGTGGACAGCAAAAAATTAAAGAATTCAAAGAAAAATTCATTCGTGAAATAGATCCGACTGAAAGCAGTTTGGTTTTGCTTGATGGTTCTACAACTAGACTTGATGAGATAAATGAGAAAATAAGTTCTGGGTCGCTACTTACTAGTAAGCGCATGATTGTTATTGATAATCTTTTTTTGAACAAGAGTAAAGATATCTTGAACGAGGTGCTAGATTTGCTCAAGTCAAAGAAAAATGTTCTTGATGATAATATTTTGATATTTTGGGAGCCTAGAATAAAGATTAAGAAAACCGCAGCCAGAGAGACTCCACAATTTGTTGATGCCAGTGGTAGAGAAAAAGCTTTGACCAAAAAACAATCTGCAATATTTAGTTTTCTTAAAAAAGAAAAGTTTGTTCAAGAACTAAAACTATTATCAAACACAGAGGCTGCGAATTGGGTCAAGAAGCGGATTGCTGAGCGAGATGGAGATATTACGCAACGTGCTGCGCAAACTCTAGTTAGTTTGGTCGGAAGCGATCTGTGGCAACTTCATAATGAGATAGAGAAATTAGTTAATTACAAATTAGGTTTAATTCCAAAACTAACAGAAGGAGGAAAGCCAACTACGATTGAAGAAAGAGATGTGGAAAAACTTGTTCGAGGCAGTTTTGATGAGAATATTTTTGCGTTGACAGATGCGCTCAGTAGTCGCAACAAAGGTATGGCTCTAAAGTTGCTAGAAGAACAACTCGAAGCCGGGCTCACTGATAGTTATCTCATAAATATGATAATGAGACAGTTTAAAATATTATTGCAAATTCGTGAAGCTATGGACCAGGGGTGGACTAGTAGAAAAATAATTAGTTATTTGAAGCTTCATCCTTTTGTAGTACAAAAAGGAATGAATCAAGTTAAGAATTTTGAATTAAATACTCTCAAAGGAATTATAAATCAATTGATTAAGATTGATTATTCTATGAAAGTTGGAGCGGGTGATGTGCGAGTAATGCTTGGTTTG
>Ga0307992_1000181_pt1 | contig 40725 bp, 38 predicted proteins | sample EllFjometagen133_FD_203162 | JGI IMG/M metagenome (GOLD analysis project Ga0307992, IMG submission 203162) | Marine microbial communities from Ellis Fjord, Antarctic Ocean - #133 | ecosystem: Environmental > Aquatic > Marine > Unclassified | place: Southern Ocean | collected 2014-10-08
TTATCGGTACCCTCTCAAAACTCGGTGCCGAACAGGGCTTTGAAGTAAAAGTACTCTCCGGTGATAAGGATTTTGCCCAACTGGTCAATGACAATGTTCAAGTTGTGAATCCCAAGGACAACCAAGTTTGGACATCAGAATTTGTGGAAGAGAAGTGGGGGGTTCCCCCTGAGAAGATCATCGATTTGCTGGGGCTCATGGGTGATGCCTCAGACAATGTTCCCGGTGTACCTGGCGTAGGTCCCAAAACGGCTGTAAAACTGATCCAGGAGCATGGAAGCATGCTTGAGCTCTATGAGAAGCTCGACGATGTTAAAAATCCAAAATTGAAGCTTAAGTTGGAAGAGAACAGGGAAAAGGCAATGCTGTCCCGGGAATTGGTCACCATTAAAACGGATATGGACGATATGCCTACCTGGGAAGAAATTCGCATCGAATCCATGGATATTGATGCTGCTCGCAGTGTTTTTCAGGAATTTGAATTATTCAATCTCATGAAACCCCTTGATGACGTACGGGCCTTGTATGCAACTGGGGATGCACCGGTGAGAGAAGAGAGAAATCACAATTATACCGTGGTGAAACACATCCCGGAACTCATTGAATTGGTAGAAACCCTTAAAACAAAAGAAATGGTAGCCTTCGATCTTGAAACCACCAGTCTAGACGTGCTAACCACGGAGATTGTAGGATTATCCTTTTCATGGGAAGCCAATAGCGCGGTCTATATTGCCGTGAAATATCCCAATCCACCTGATGGATGTTTTACTTCAGAGGATATTGATATCGTGCTCAGAGAACTCAAGCCCTTTTGGGAATCAGAGACCATCAAGAAGACCGGTCATAATCTTAAGTTTGATTTGTCTGTGCTGAAAAGCTATGGCATTGATGTCTCAGGGGTTGGGTTTGATTCACAAATCGCAGGATATCTGGTGAATCCAGGTGGTCGTGGGTATGGCATGAATGATCTCAGTGTCCAGTATCTGGGCATTGATCCCATTCATATAGAAGCATTGATAGGTAAAGGGAAAGATCAAATCACCATGGATCTGGTGACGCTGGATGTTATCAGCGAATATGCTGCAGAAGATGCGGATATAGCTTTTCAGCTCTATGAGATCCTTGCTGAAAAGATTGCGAAGGATCAGCTCAATCTAGTTCTGGATGACATTGACCTACCCCTCATACCCGTGCTCATGGATATGGAGCGGGAAGGCACCTTCGTAGATGCCAAAATTCTGAATGATATGTCCGAAAGTCTGGGGTTGGAGCTGGCACGTCTTGAGAAAGCCATCTTTGAAGAGGCTGGCGAAGAATTTAATGTGGCTTCACCGCGTCAGGTAGCCGAGATCCTATTTGAGAAGAAGGGCATTAAGCCCATTCGTAAGACCAAGACGGGTTATTCCACGGATGTAAATGTGCTACAGATCTTGGCCAAAGAACATGCCATTCCGCGCTACATGCTGGATTATCGGCAGGTGGCCAAGCTCAAATCGACCTACACAGATACCTTACCCTTGCTCATTCATGAAAAAACAGGGCGTATTCATTCCAGCTTTAATCAGACCATTGCTGCCACAGGACGTTTAAGTTCCACCAATCCCAATTTCCAGAATATTCCTGTGAGAACTGAAATGGGTCGCGATATCCGAAAGGCGTTTCGACCTCAATCTCAGGGTTGGAAAATTCTGGCTGCTGATTATTCCCAGATTGAGTTAAGGCTGATGGCTCAGTATTCAAAAGATGAACGTCTCATTGAAGCTTTCAAGAATGGTGAAGATATTCACACTGCTACTGCAGCCCATGTTTTTGGGACTGACCTGTTCGGTGTATCCGATGATCAGCGGCGCAGGGCCAAGGTGGTCAACTTTGGAATTATGTATGGCGCGGGTCCTTTTCGCATGTCCAATGAGCTGGAAATCTCCCGGGGAGAAGCTGCTGAATTAATCAGTGATTATTTCAATACGTATCCAGGAATTAGAAATTATCTGGATGAAACCATCGAATTCGCCCGTGAGAACAAATACGTTCAAACCCTTTTTGGACGTAAACGGCCCGTCCCCGATATTGATGCTTCAAATCGAATGAGCAGGGAAGGGGCAGAGCGAATTGCCACCAATATGCCCATCCAGGGCACGGCAGCAGACATTATCAAATTGGCCATGATCCATGTACACAAACGGATTAAAGCTGAAGGTCTGAAAAGTAAGATGATTCTTCAGGTTCATGATGAATTGGTGTTTGAAGTTCCTGACGATGAAGTAGAAGTCCTTTCAGCCCTGGTGAGAGAGACCATGGAACATGCTGTGGAGCTGGATATTCCCCTAACGGTGGATATAGGTATTGGGGAGAACTGGCTGGAAGCACACTAGGATAAGTCTTGAATATTGATTCAATGACTAAAAGCTAGATACAATTCTTCTCTATAAATTTATGATTATAAATCAGTCTAATCTTCTTCTATTAATATCTGTATTTCTGGTTCAAGAGTAATTCCAAATTTGCTCGCAACCTTTTGTTGAATAGTTTTTATCAAACGAACGATATCATCTGAAGTAGCTTTTCCACAATTGATAATAAAATTTGAATGTTGGTTTGATAATTCGGCATTGCCAAAATGTAGATTTTTTAAGTTGGCTGCTTCAATAATTGCTGCTGCTGGTATTTTCCCATGCCAGCGTTGCAATACCATTGGTTTCCATTCAGGCCATTTTTCAAGCAATTGCTTAACAATATCAGGGTTATCTATATTTTTAAAAACTGAGCCACAATTCGGAAACATCAGGGGGTGACGATTATTCCTGAATGCTAAATGTTGTGAAGCCTGCTCGTTTTCAATTTTCATTTCAGCCTCTGAACCACTTACAAGTTTCAACCAACTTTGCAGAACGAGAACTCCCTGTTCTTTTACAGTGCTTGATCGATAAGCAAAATTCATGGCCTTCTTGTTAAAGCTCCGAATTTGCCTCGGTTCATCAACACTTAGATAACTAGCTTTTAGAAACAGATTGCTCATATCCTGACCAAAGGCACCAACATTACCTCTTACGGCGGCACCAATGGTGCCGGGTAGTCCGGCTGCCCAGGCAAAATTTATAATTCCATGGCTTAAGGCAAAATTGACCGCGTCCTGAAGGTCTTCTCCAGCTCCAATTACAAGTTGGTTTGCATCATTGATCTCAATTCCTTTTTGAGACCACCGAATCACCAGGCGATCGAGTTGTCCATCCGGAAATAATATGTTAGTTCCACTACCGAGAAAAAAAACATCTACATCAATGTTTTTAGACCACTCCAGTGCTTGTTGAAGGACTTCAATATTATTCGTTTCAAGGAAATATCTGGCAGTACCACCGGTCTTATAACCACTCAGCGGAGCTAAAGATATGTTTTCTACGATGAATGTAGGTTGATTCATCACACTTTTATGACTTCCAGATCAGCACCAAGAGCTTTGAGTCGTTTATAGATTTGGGAATATCCTCGATCGATCTGCTGGATATTATTCAAGCGGGACTCACCTTGAGCTGCCAGAGCTGCAATTAGAAGTGCCATTCCTGCTCGGATATCAGGTGATGAAAGTGGGATACCATGGAGTTGTGATGGTCCTGATACAACAGCACGATGGGGATCACACAAAACAATTTGAGCACCCATTTCAATCAGACTATCCACAAAATAGAGTCTGCTTTCATACATTTTCTCATGGAACAATACAACCCCTTCAGCATTTGTGGCCGCAATCAAGATTAGACTTAATAAGTCAGAGGGAATTCCTGGCCAAATATCATCGGTAATTACCGGGATTCCACCTTCCATATTGCGTGGAATAGTAAGGTTTTGATTGGCGGGAATCAGCAATTTATCATTCTTGCGTTCATACTTCAGATTCAGCATCTCAAAACCCCTTAAAATTATTTGGGAATACTCCCAGGGCATATCATCAATAAGTAGTTCGGAGCCAGTTGTTGCCGCAAGACTTATAATGGATCCAATTTCCTGGTAGTCCGGACCAAGTGTATGCTCGCCTCCATTGATTTCATCCACCCCAGTAATCAAGAGTCGATTTGTGCCAATTCCATCAATTTTTGCACCTCGGGCATTCAATGAATGACATAGTTCCTGTACATGAGGCTCACTGGCGGCAGGGTAGATGCTTGTTTGACCATCGCTCAATGTAGATGCCATCACCAACAACTCGGTTGCCGTGACACTGGCCTGTTTTAGGAGAAGATCAGTACCCTTTAATCGATTCTTTATCTCGATAGTATAGGCGTACCGCTCCATTCGAATATCAGCCCCGAGGTCAGCCAAAGCCTGGAGATGAGTTTCAATGCTTCGCCTACCAATGCGGTCTCCTCCTGGTTTAGGTAGGGTGACTGATTTTGTTCGGGGAAGCAAACTCCCGGCAACCAAAATAGAGCGGATTTTCGCTGCACTCGAATGGTCTTTGGACGACTTTAAGTGAGTTCCAGGCTGGATAACTGTGCCAAAAGATGTGTGTTCAACCTGCGCTCCGCTCTGCTGGACAATCGTACTCATTGAGCGAATGTCAAGAATATCAGGCAAGTTGTGTAGTGTAAACTTTTCACTAGAGAGGAGACTTGAAGCAAGAATTGGCAAAGCTGCATTCTTATTGCCTTGAGGAGTAAAGGTACCTTGTAGTCTCTTACCTCCATTAATTATTAAATGTGAATTCATCTCTTCCTCAATTTTTTTGATTGTGTCAATTATTGTTCCTTCTATTAATGCAAAAGCGGGGCTACGCTTCAAACCAGAAAATATAGTAGGATAAAGATAAGACCTCCAGACAGTGTTCCAGCCACATTTACCCAATCATTATCTAGCCAAAGAATACCCGATACATGGGTAGTTTCTTCATGGCAATGACTGATTCGCTCCGTGGTCTTTCCGCACACTTCGCACCGAAATTTAGCCTGTATACTGGCACCCAGGATACTATCTACAACACTTCCCAAAAATCCAGTAGCAATAATCAGGATGATGAGCTGTGGGTCCCATTCAATAAATCCCATAAGGGCGGCTATTAAGATAATAATGGCAGCACCTATGATTCCACCAGATGTGCCTAATAGAGTAATTCCACCGGAGTATCCTTTGGGGACTCTTTTCCCGTTAAGAATATTATAGGGCAGCGATTTACTGAAACTGCCAATCTCGGTTTCCCATGTATCTGCAGTAGCGCTGGCCAGGGAGGCCAGAAAGGCCCAATAAAGCCAATCGATAGGGTATTTACTCAGATACCATACAATGGTAAAAATTAACGGTATTCCGCCATTTGCATAGACTTGAACGATGTCTCTTTGAGAACCCTTTGAGGAGATAATATCCTTTTTGGATTGTCTATCAGCAATTTTGGATAGAATACTGGAGAGCACAAAAAATCCGATAAGGGGCAACATCGTATGCCAACTGCCCATACCAAACATGAAAACACCTAGAAGAAAAGCGCCAAAACTGCCACTAACACTCAGTGATTTAGTCTTGAAGGCTCCATAGCCAAAAATTATAGAGACGGCAAACCAGCCACCCAAATTAGCCAGTGTTCCAGCTTGCATTGATGTCAGGTATAGATCCATTCCTAGTGCTGTGACCAGGGTCAGTGTGAGATCATCACTCCCGCGCTTGGAAACAGCTTCACCAACAGTGGCAACAAACGCAGTAAATAGTGCCAAGGTTGCAAGATGTTGAATTGGTAGGGCTGGATTGTTCATCAAACTGGAATATATGGGATAAGCGACTACCACCACGATGAGGGTCATACAAAAGAAAGCAATGCTCCCGGGCCAACTTTTTTTATCATGCCATAGAATAAACTTATTCTTCGAATTGACCTTTTCTCCAACCACAGTTGCTGCTGTATCAGAAAAGGCTAGCACGAGCATGGCCACTACAAAAATAACAATATTCCGTTCCCAGAACATGAGCACCAGCAGTGAGAAGGCGATGGGAAAGTAGACCGTCCCATAGGATACTCGTTCGGTCGTATGCATTCCCTTAAGGCTATCCCTTTTTAGGGCGATATAATTGAGTATCGCAAACAGGATTCCAAGCAGGATAACTGGTAAGCTAGAATTCAGGAAAAATGGTGCGAATGAAACCAGAATACCCACCATGACGTGTACAAATTTCCTGGATAATTCAGGTGGAAGTTTAAAAATCTTACGCCCAACTTCAGCCAGGGCGATAAAAATCATAATGATGGTAAAGAAGACTAAAAATGCTAACCATTCGTTTTCTATATTTAGCAATTTGGGCACGAGCGTTCCTTTCAAATACAACCTTGACTGCAAGCATTCCAATAAACTACAATCAATACCCCAAGTTTAAAGAGCAAAGTGTATCAGGAATGTAAACTTTATGATGAATATACATTTGAAATGTCAGGCAATAAGTTTTATTTGAAGCGGGAGTATAATTCCGGAATGTTTACATGTAACCGATGTTAGTAAAAAGGTAATTAGATGAATATTGTCACCCTTACAAAGCAATTGATTGAGATCGAATCAATTACTGGAAATGAGCAAAATATCACCGGTTTTGTTGCATCATATCTGGAAAAAATAGGTTTTCAGGTTGATCTTCAAGAAGTAAATCAAGGTCGGCAAAATATTTACGCCAGAAAAGGCGAACCCTTGATTGTAATATCCACGCATCTAGATACAGTAGCTCCGTATATTCATTATCGTGAGGAGGAGAAATTTATCTTTGGTCGTGGGGCTTGTGATACAAAAGGGATAATGGCAGCCCAGATACTGGCTGCTGAAAGGTTGTTAAGTGAAGGCGTTTCGGATTTTGGTCTACTTTTCGTTGTTGGAGAAGAAGGTCCGAGTGACGGAGCCATCGCAGCCAACACACTAATAAACCGTTGTCAATTTCTTATCAATGGTGAGCCAACAGATAATATGCTAGCATCTGGGTCGAAAGGCTCATTGCATGTGAAACTTTCAGCCACAGGAAAATCCGCACATTCCGCTTATCCAGAACAAGGTGAATCGGCGATCTGGAAGTTACTGGATGTCTTGAATGATATCAGGAGTTATGCTTTTCCCAATCATTCTCTCCTCGGTGAAACTACTGTCAATGTTGGAGTAATAAGCGGTGGGATTCAAGGCAATATTATCCCTCCTACGGCCGAAGCACAAATAATGTGTCGTGTTGTCACAAATGTGGCCGAGATAAAACGTATTATGGAGAAGATTGTGAATGAGCGGGTAAATATTGATTTTGGGCTCAGCAATGAACCTGTTTTTATGGAAACACCTGAAGGATTTGAGACCACAACTGTTTCCTTTACTACTGATATCCCTAAGCTTTCAAATTGGGGAAGGCCTTTACTTTTTGGTCCGGGATCAATTTTGGACGCACACACAGATCATGAAAAAATAAATAAATCGGAACAGAATGAGGCGGTAGAATTGTATTATAAACTTGCAAAACAGCTCATGAAAAAGGCAACTGGAGGTTGATAAAGAATGGGTAAAATACCACATTGTATTTTGGCATTATCCCAGTAATTTGTCATTGTATTTTTAACATAGTCTCAAATTCAAAGTAGCGGAAATAATGAAATCAGGAACTACAAATACATTATTATTTTATGGAAAAATAACTGAATGATAGTAATGAAATTCGGTGGTAGTTCACTTATCAGCGCTGGTCTCATTCAGAATACAGTAAATATTATTAAAAACCACCTGCATTCGCAGCCTGTAGTCGTGGTATCAGCTATGGGGAAAACGACCAGAAACCTGCTAACTGTTGCTCAAAACGCTGCCAATGGGTCATTGAAAGAAGCCCAGCTCCTGCTTAAGGATCAAGTTTTAGACTATCATCTTGAAATTATAAATTCTTTTAAGTCTTATCGTGGTTACAACCAGCTTATAAAGAAGATAAATATTTACAATTCAGAAATAATTACTGACTTGGGAATGATTGTAAAAAGGCAGGAAATCTCACCTTTTTTACAGGATAAAGTGTTGTCTTATGGTGAATTAATGTCATCATCAATTCTTAACTATGTGTTAGTAGGAAATGGGATTCGATCTAAACTATTGGATGCTCGTTATTTTATACTTACTGATAACTGTTTTACACATGCCAATCCCATAAGGGATAAATGTTATTCTGAAATTCAACATAATATTGAACCACTCATAAGGGACAGTGTCATTCCTATAACGCAAGGATATATTGGGGCAACATCTTCTGGAGAAGCTACAACCCTGGGTTTCGAAGGATCGGATTATTCGGCTGTTTTGATTGGTGCTGCACTGGGGGTTGATGAAATCCAAACCTGGAAGGATGTTAACGGTATTCTCAGCAGTGATCCGACCATGATAGCTAAAACACAAACTATTACTCACATGAGTTATGATGAAGCTGGGGAGCTTTCACGATGCGGGGCAAAAGTCCTACACTTGGAAACTATTAAACCAGCACGTGAAAAAAATATTCCGCTGAAAATATGTAATATAAATAATCCAGCACTCAGCTATACTACGATTGATGACCATGATCAGTTACCGTCTGTTCCTGTCAAATCGATTACCTTCAAGGAAAAATTAACTCACCTACAGATTTTCTCAAAAGGGGTGATTGCAGAGATTGATTTTATAGCAAAAGTATTTTCATCCTTGAAAACTTTTGATATTGTTCCTTTTCACATCGTAGGTTCGAGTAATCACCTGGATCTGGTCATTCCTGATTTCCAGGCTACAGATATCTTGAAAAAAGATTTGAATACGATTGCTTCATTAGAGATTAATCATGAAAAAGCCACCATTTCGTTAATAGGTGATATAAGTAAGATTAGAGATGAAATTTCAGGTGTAGTATCAACCTATGTAGCGCATAATATCATCCTCAGAGAAATGGTTTCAAATAGCTGTACGTTCCTCATAGATAGTAAAGACTTGACACCGATTCTCAACATATTGCACGCATATTATTTTAAGGATGGTAGCGATGAGTAAAGAAACAAACATTGGTCTACTGGGCTATGGCAAAATGGGAAAAATGGTTGAAAGCTTAGCAGCTAAAAACAATTTTCATATTTCTGCCTATTTTGATGAAAATAATCTTCTGGATATAAATGATGCGAAAATTATAAAACAGCTGGAAAACACATCTGTTTTGATTGACTTCTCAGTCCCCACTGCGGTGGTGGAAAATGTAGAAAAAGCTGCAAAATTGAAGATAAATCTTGTTATAGGCACCACTGGTTGGTCGGACAAAATGGATCAAGTAAAGAACATCGTTGAAGAAAATGGAATCGGTTTGATTTATGCCTCAAATTTTTCAATGGGTGTCAATATCTTTTTTAAGGTGACAGAACAAGCCGCAAAATTGTTTTCTGCATTTAATGCATATGACCCATTCATAGAAGAAGCCCATCACAAAATGAAAATGGATGCGCCATCAGGTACTGCCATTACTTTGAAAAATATAGTGGAACCATATTATGAGCAGAAGGATATACCTGTAGCTAGCACTCGAGTCGGATATATACCTGGAACACATTTAATAGGTTTTGATTCTGCTTTTGATACGATTGAATTAAAACACACTGCACGAAACCGGGAAGGATTTGCACAGGGAGCATTAATTGCAGCCCAATGGATAAAGGATAAACAAGGCATTTATGAGTTTAAGGACATTCTGGCTTGATTAAATCACATAAATCACATAAATCACTAATGCAGATTTATTCCGACGGACCTGTTCAGCTTGTATTATGATAATTATTATAGCGATTAATCTATTTATTATTGAGGAGTTCAGATATGGATAAGATAAAAAACTTTAAAGGTGCAGGGACAGCCCTCGTCACGCCTTTTAAAAAAGATGGCAGTGTTGACGAACATGCACTGAGAAAGTTAGTCTCTCGTCAAATAGAAGATGGAATTGATTTTCTAGTCCCCTGCGGGACAACCGGTGAAAGTCCAACCCTGAAAATGGATGAACACTTAAGGGTCATTGAAGTAGTTGTCCAGGAGGCTGAAGGTCGAGTACCTGTTTTAGGTGGCGCAGGAAGCAATGATACCCACCATGTAATTGAGATGGCACATGAAGTCAAAAGAATGGGAGTCGATGGAATCCTATCAGTTACACCCTATTATAACAAGCCAACACAGGATGGTTTGATTGCCCATTTTTCAGCTATTGCCAAAGAAGCTGATTTGCCGATCATTGTTTATAATGTTCCTGGTCGGACATCAGTCAATATTCAGCCCGCCACAGTTAAACGCCTTAGTGAAGTTGATAATATTGTAGGTATAAAAGAAGCCTCCGGTGATTTGGGACAGGTTGCCGATATTGCAAACCTTGTGGATGATGATTTTATAATTTTATCGGGTGATGATGCATTGACCCTTCCCATACTTTCGCTGGGCGGTGTTGGTGTTATCTCAGTTATGTCAAATCTAACCCCTGGATTAATGTCACAGTTAGTAAAACACTACTTAAACTCCGAGTATGCAGAAGCCCTGGCGATTCATCGTAATTTATATAGACTAATGAACTTAAATTTTATCGAAACTAGCCCCGTTCCAGTAAAAACAGGATTGGCTTTGATGGGGCTTGTCGAGGAAAGATTCCGGTTACCATTGGTTCAGATGCATGACTCAAATAAAAAACTTTTAGAGGCAGAAATGAGAATGCTGAAATTAATTTAACTCTCAATAATTGATAAGCGAGTTCCTCAAGGCGATAAAAGCTCGGAAACCCCTTTTCAAGCACAGAATAGAGTATTAACGGAGTTGCCAATGTCCTTAAAAGAACAGATTGAAAAAATATATTCTGACACATCAAAACAACCCTATCCTGCAGAGTTCTATGAGATTTTTAATAAATTTAAGGAAGAGCTTAATCAAGGTCGAGTACGTATTGCTCACAAAAAAGATGGACAATGGCAGGTTAATGACTGGGTAAAGAAAGGTGTGTTAATTGGATTCAGGATTGGCACATTTGCAGATTATTCAATAAACAATAGCTTCGGATTTTTTGATAAAAGCACGTATCCCTTAAAAAGAATAACCATTGAAGATAATATCCGACTGGTTCCGGGAGGGTCTTCTATTCGTGATGGCTGTTATGTCAGTCCAGGTGTAGTATGTATGCCACCTATGTACATTAATGTAGGTGCATATGTGGATGAGGGGACAATGATTGACTCACATGCTTTGGTTGGATCTTGTGCTCAGATTGGCAAAGGCGTACATATAAGTGCAGCTGCCCAAATTGGCGGAGTGTTAGAGCCTATTGGTGCCTTACCAGTAATTATTGAAGATAATGTTTTAATTGGTGGTAATTGTGGCATTTATGAAGGGACTATAGTCCGACAGGGAGCAGTGATTGCAGCGGGAGTCACATTAACAAGTGGTACGCCAATATATGATTTGGTTAATGAGAAAATCTATCGGAAAGGTTTAAACTCTCACTTAGAAATTCCTGAAAACGCTGTAGTTATTGCTGGTAGCCGTCCAATTGTGAAAGCATGGGGAAAAAAGGAGGGATTATCTGTGTTTACGCCGATAATCGTGAAATACCGTGATAATAAGACCAATGAATCTACGGAACTAGAAGACTGGTTACGCTAAAACTATGAAAATTATACGGGTTATTTTGATTGTGGTTTGAAGGCATCGCTATGAATGAATTTTGGCCTAAATTTTAGTTCAGAAAACAATGTAGCGTATTATCGTTTCTATATCTTGAAATTAAAATAATACCTCGGTAGTCTATGACCTTACATTGTAGAATAAAAGATTATTAGTACCAGCATACGGCAAAAAGTTTCACAAATTTAGGATTGGAATATTCAATACAATCTACATATTCCACTTAGTGTTACAAAGATAAGTAAGGATGTCCCATGCGTTCCCTAGTAAAGACCCTATTGGTGATAATTTACCTGATTATAGGAGCGTCACAAGCTGCAGAAATAAAACAGATTATTGAATTGAGTGATGCGGCCCGATCCTGGACTGTCTACCAGGGGCAGCCCCTGTATGTAACATCTGCCACGAATCACTATGGGATAGATAACCAAAATATTTTCCCCCTCACCATTTTTGATCCAGCCGCCCGAATATCCTTATCTCACAGTGCAAATTACCGCCTCATTTCAGTACCTCCCAAACAAGGGGAAATCAAAAATGGACAACGTTATTCAGACTATTTCATCCTCGATGATCACAATGAACTTCTTTATACTGTAAACAGGGGCACAGACTCAGATCTCAAACCTCTCGTCGCTGCAATTTCTGATAAGGGTGTCTTAGCACTTGCAGATCCTGTCAAAGCATTGATCTATTTTTATCACGCAGGAAACCTTATCGCCGAAGGCCAACTGTACGAGGATGATGGAGATATGAGCATGGAACGTGATGTGCTTATGGAATGGGTGGGAGAGAGGTGTTACATTCTGCTTGAACGTCCAGGTTTTAATGGCGGTCCTGCTGGAAAGTCTCTCTTTATTAGTATCGATTCGAATGGGCGTGGACAAATGACGTCCTACTTACCATTCACTTATCTCCAAGATATGGTTTTTCAGAATCAGCGCTTTTTCATCAGCGGATATGACAATAATGCTACAGGCAAAGAGATACAGCCGATGATTATTGAGTTATCTGCTAAGGGTGAGGTACTATGGACCAATGAGAATTTTGGGTATGAACTCAAATTATCAACCAATGGCGTTTATCTAGCAGTGTTGAGTAGCCACGAACTTATTCAATTGTTTAATCTTGGGACCAAACGGGTTCAACAGATTCGATTTGATCATAATAACAAGGTCTGTTTAGGATTGTCTGTCAACAACAGTGGTGATTTAGCTGTGATTCGGGTGGCAGCCGATTTCTTCGCAAAACGCAATACCCACTTCACTCAGATTTATTTTCCTCTTACCAAAAGGAACGTCGATATCCAAATAGACCCTCGGTTTCCCAAGTTATTTCAACTTCAATCAGATGGAGACCGATTTTTCATCGGCACTAACTATGAATGGCTAGAGATCAGTCAGTAATGCATTGTAATTTGGTGTCATTTTTGTTTCCCCTTGGGCTGACGTCACATATAAATAATTTTATTTGCCTAAAACTGGGGAATCGTAATAGGTTTACACTAAAGATACTGATTCTAAAATGACACTGTTAAAAATATCTAATTATCTCTTTTTTATTCTGTTTCTGCTCGGGAGTCTGAAGGCTGATGTCCTCCACATAGAGCCCTATGCCCAGTGGACCTTTGACACTCCGTTAGAACAGGTCATATTTCGGTCAAATACCAATGGTTTTCCTATTATGTATACCCTCACTGAGGACAAGATTTCATACTATGACAGTCTGGGAAACAATGTCTACGAAATTCATCGTACCCAGGATGATATTTTTGAAATTTGTGAGGATTGCTCCCACTTCATGCTGATTCAAGAAAATGAGTCAATAGACGCATATAATCCACAACGGCTCTACTCGTTTCAAGTCTACGATTTTCAAGGGACGCCTAAATACACGCTGATTCATGGCGTGAATCTGGGTGAGGGAGACCTCAACTACACCCTGACAAATCAAGGCAGTATCATTCTCACGCAGGAGGATCAACCCTGGATCATGGAGCGCAATAACGAGGATACACTCCTCTTTATCAAGAATGTGCTGCCCATGGGCCAGGATGAAGGCAAGATCAAGCTCCTTATCGATCAATTGGTCAATAGGAATGAGTTCATTGCAGCCTCATCCCGCATTGCAAGTGCTGATACCGACTCATCTGCAACCATTGACCTGCATTTGTGGAATCACAACAAACTTCTCTCTGACCCTGTGAATATCCCCGGTAGACTGATGGGGCTTGAGTCTATTCCTGGGACAGACAACTATTTCCTCGAGATTTTTGATGGCTATGAGTCCGCTCTTACTCTATTTGACAGAGAAAGAATCGTGGGGCATTTTCCCTGGAAAACCTGGGAGATAAACGGACTGGGAAGAAAATCAGCCTTTGTCATCTCAGAAAAAGACCTGAATGTTGTTAACCTGAGCGATGGGACAGTGATATCTAGTTTTCATCCAATAGATATGTCCACAATAAGTGATGCGACCTATCTGCTGGATTGGGGTCTGTTTCTCTATATTCGCTACGAGCCATATTTTAATGAAGAAGGAATTCAGGCTTACCGAAAATTTGAGTTGGAAGGTGTCAGTAAAACCGGCCAGATTGCCCACCGTAGCTCATTTGGCAGCTGGACAACTACATTACCAAAATTATCGCAAATCGGAAAAGATCTATTTGCAATTCATATGTACAATGCTGTTCTTTTATATCGTGTTGAATTGGAAGAGAAATAGTCTTTTTAAAGAATCAACCAAAACAAAATCAGGAGAGTAACTTGAAAATTAAGTTTTACATATTATTGGTGCTAAGCATGGCAATCATCAGCTGTAGCACTCAGCAGGAAACCATAGTAGTAGAAAAACCATTTGGCCTTTCTAACGTGGAGCAATTGACTTTTGAAGGGGATAATGGGGAAGCCTATTGGGGTCCCCAGGGGCAACAAATTATCTTCCAGAGCAAACGTGATGGAAATGGCTGTGACAAAATTTATATCATGAATGCAGACGGCAGTGAACAACATATGGTCAGCCCTGAGCTGGGCGCAAATACCTGTTCATACTTCAGCATGGGAAAAGATAGAATTATCTTTGCTTCTACTTTCGGTGTAGTGGATAGTTGTCCACCCAGACCAAAACCACAGGGTAATAAATACCTCTGGCCGCTCTTTCCATATGATATCTATTCAGCCAATCCAGATGGGTCTGATCTTGTTCGAATTCGTGAAAATGTGGGCTATGATGCTGAACCCACCGTATCATTTCTTACTGGGAAAGTCATTTTTACTTCAGAAATTGATGATGATCTGGAATTGTTCACCATGAATATAGATGGATCCGATGTCCAGAGAATCACCAACCACCTTGGTTATGATGGGGGTCCCTATTTCAGCCCAGATGCCAAAAAAATTGTCTGGCGTGCCTGGTATCCTGAAACAGCCGAAGATACGCTCCGTTGGCAGGAAAATATGGCTATGGACCTGGTTGAGGCAGTACCCTTGGACATTTATGTCATGGATGCAGATGGACAGAATCAAGTTCGTCTGACACATAACGGCGCCACCAACTGGGCCCCATCCTGGCATCCTGATGGCAAACATGTGGTTTTCTCATCAAACATGGATGACTGGAATGAGGAAGCACAGGCTTTCGGCCATAATTTCGAATTGTACATGGTTGGTATTGATGGTTCAGACCTCAAGCGTCTGACCAACAATACATTCTTCGACAGTTTCCCCATGTTCAGCCCCGATGGAAAATTCATGGTGTTCGCATCCAATCGCGACGCTGAAAATCCCAGAGCGACTCATATTTTTAAGGCGGAGTGGAACGACTGATTCAGTACAATATTAGTTCCTTGATTTTACCCAGGCGAGGATTGCCTGCACTGCGTTCGGCTTACTTCGTTTCGAATCCTCGCCAGGTACAGCATATATTGCGATAGCATGTTTTTTACATGAATAAACTACTTCTCATATATTTACCCTACGGTGCCATTGATCTAATGCTTGGTATCGCCATAATCAGTGAATTGGTCAATAAACGTTATGATCTACTCTGGGCTAATTTGCCGGTCCTGATCTGGGGATTGGTCTCTCTCAATAAACAAGTTAGAAAAATGTATGATGATCTGGTTGATTGAAATTAGCATCATCCTGGTAACAGTCATTCTGGTTGTCCACGCTAGAACTGCTTACAATTCATCATTTGTGAAAGTTTTCTGGATCTCTGGGATGATGCTAGGGTTTCTCCGCGAGGTTGCTCTGGGTGAAATGATGAAGATTTACAGCTATGGCGACTTTCATATCACACTATTTGGGTTGCCTCTGATTTACCTGCTTTTTTGGACCAATATTGCCTACATCGGATTGGTCTGGAGTAACAATTTTCTCGAGCGTGAATATTTGAAGGCCAAACCCTTCGGGTATCATTTGCCCCTTATTTTTATGACAGGCGTGTTGATCTCCTTTTTCTTTGAGGCTTTGCTCTCACAGTATGATCTCATCAGGTGGCATCTAGACTCCAGCTCGAGACTATGGGGAAACACACCACTTCTGGCGCCATTTGCATATGGATGGACTGTAGTACTATTTATTAAGGGTCTGAAAATACTCTCCAGAGAACCTCAACAAAATTGGCAGATTCTCGTCCTCAAACTGAGTTTGGCTCAATCCATAGTGGTTCTTATTATGGCTGGTTTGCTGCTCCTGTCAAACCTGGCTATTATTCTTGTTTTTTCCTGATTGACAGAGGCTGGGAGGGGGATTACATTAGCCCGCTTTTTCATGTCGTGACGGAGCTAAAGTATTTAGCAAAGTCAGAGATGCCCGGGTGGCGGAATTGGTAGACGCGCTAGGTTCAGGTCCTAGTGCACTCTTTTGTGCGTGCTGGTTCGACTCCAGTCTCGGGCACATCATTAAGTAAGAAGTAAGAATTGAAATTGCCATCATCTTAGCGTGGTGGCTTTTTTATATGGAGGCAATGGGGTGTCTTCCTGAGCCTGTCGAAGGATGTGCCAATCCACCGAACTATAAACATATTTAATTGTCATCCCGAGCGGCTTGCAGGGACGTAACTCCACCGGAGCGAAGACCTGAGTGAGGGATAAGTAACCAGCATGAAGCGGGAATACTTCGACTCCAGCCTGTCTCGTCGTACCCTGAGCTCGTCGAAGGGGTAGACGGATCTCGGGCACATCTTTAAGTAAGAAGTAAGAATGGCCATCACCTCAGCGTGGTGGCTTTTTTTATTCTCTTATAAACCAGGATCAATAGTCCGTCATCCCGAGCGGCTTGCAGGGACGTAGCTCCACCGGAGCGAGAGCAGGTCAAAGGATACAATGACAATTCTCACAAAGATACACAAGACTGTCATCCAGAGCGGAGTCGAGGGATATGTTGAATGAACTATGGTTCGGAATCCCTCGACAAAGCCTGTGCTGAGCAAAGCCGAAGTGCTCGGGATGACAGCACACTAATTTCAGAATGACAATCAACGCCAGTTTGAACATTCATCTTCAATCCTGAGAAGTTCTCATTAGCTTATAAGCCAACGAGTGAGGAGTATCCGTAGTAGATGATCACATATCAACAGCTATCCAACACCATTCCCATAGAATTCGGGAAACAGTTTATCTCCTTTGTTACAGGAGAACAAAACGACCAGCGCATAGATCTGAAATATCATTTTAATGAACAGACCGGTGAAGTATTTGCTACCGTTAACTTTGGTAGGCTGGCTCAGGGACCTCCTGGTCATGCCCATGGGGGAGCCATATCTGCAGTTTTTGATGAACTCATGGGAGCCTGCTGCTGGGTCAACGGCTATCCTGCCATGACAGCCCAATATACAACACGGTTCTTCAAGCCATTATCCCTGGGAAAAGATGTACTGTTTTGTGCAAAAATTAAAACTATTAATGACAAAAAAATCAGCCTCAGGGCAAAATTGATTGACGAAACCAATCAGAAATATGCAAGTGCCAGGGGGCTATTCATTTTGCAGGACATGGAAAAATTTAAGAAAATGAACCTGGAAACAGGGGATAAGGTCTCGACACTGAGGCAAATATAGCAAAATTAAGATATTGAGAAGAGGAGCATAAAGATGGCCTGGACATTCAAATTTGAACTTGATAAGTATGAAATTGAAGATCTCAAGATCGTGCTTGAAAAACTGAAAAAGAAAGATATACGCAAAGTGGAAGTGTCCGTAAATGGCGACGTCCGCAAGCTTGCTACGAATATGCTAAAAGCTGTCTATGATCAGGAAGACTTCTTTAAAGATGATCGCTGGTAAGCTTAAATTAGTTTGAGATAAAACTAAGTAAGCAGAAAATGTATGGCGACTAAAATAATCGAAAATACCTCACAAATAGTACCCCGCTGGGAATGGCGAGCATTTGATGACAATTACTTAGCGTTTAAAGGATTGTTTGAAAATTTCAAGCCCTTCCTGCAAAAGAAGAGTGAGGAAATTTATTTTCTCATTCCAAATCTTGCCATCAATGTAAAAATTAGATATCAATTGCTTGATGTTAAACACAGGCTTGGAGTTGATGAAAGGGGTTTCGAACAATGGGTGCCATTAGCAAAATATGAATTGCCCCTAAATCAGGTAGCCTTTAATGAACTCTCTAAACTATTGGGTTTTTCTCACAGAAATGATGATTGGCCTCTGAGTGAAGTTGATTTCATTTCTTCACTGCCTCGTGAGGCTAATATATCAACCGTGTCTATAAAAAAAGTTCGAAATAGATATGAGATTAACGATGTTCTGGGAGAATTCACGCAAATATGGATAGAAAGAAGAAAAACATATACCATAGCCTTTGAACACGAGAATCCTCAAAAAATCAATGAAATCAGGAGACTAATGGGCATCGAAAATGTGCCAAATGAGAATTATCCTGAGGCTTTAAAACGACTGTTCAGCTATACAAAGGAACCACTCCATGGGAATTGAGATTGAACGTAAATTTCTGATCACATCTGATGCTTATAAACATGGTGCAGTTGGGCAGGTGTATCGCCAGGGCTATCTAAATACTCAAAAAAATCGTATTGTCAGAGTTAGAATCATTGGTAAAGAGGCCTTTCTTACAATCAAGGGGCTCTCAAAAGGAATACAGCGCACTGAATTCGAGTATCCTATACCACTGGATGATGCGTACCACCTACTTGATCACCTCTGCGAAAAACCCATCATAGAGAAAACCAGATTCAAAGTTCTCTATGAAGGTCATATTTGGGAAATAGATGAGTTCCATGGAGAGAATACAGGATTAGTAGTAGCCGAGATTGAGCTGGAAGATAAAAATGAGCAATTCTCCAAGCCACCGTGGGTGGGGGAGGATGTCAGCCATGATTGGCGCTATTTTAATTCGAATTTACTACTTCACCCCTTCACATCCTGGGAAGATTAATCATGTACCGCAATTTTATGAGGAAACTTTTTCTCACAGTAACAATAATTCTTGTCTCGACTACGGCACTGTATGGATCTGATAGTGGAACCGGACCTATCGCATGGGGTATGCTCATGATGACTCTCCTCGGCGGGCTGGCGCTTTTTCTCTATGGTATGGAGAAGATGAGCAAGGGCTTGAAACGGGCTGCTGGAACGAGTCTGCGTTCATTACTTTCGGCTCTGACAAAAAATCGGATTGTAGCCATGTTTGTGGGTGCTTTCGTAACCATGATCGTCCAATCAAGCAGTGCTACGACGGTAATGCTGGTCAGTTTTGTCCAGTCTCAACTCATGACCTTTACCCAGAGTCTGGGTGTTATTCTAGGAGCCGACATAGGCTCCACCGTTACGGCTCAGTTAATCGCTTTCAATCTGACAGAATATTCCTTGCTCATGGTCAGTCTTGGTTTTGGGATTTCCTTATTGGGAAAGTCCGAGCAACAAAAAAATCTTGGTGAATCACTGTTGGGTTTTGGGATACTCTTTTTTGGTATGAAACTTATGTCGGATGCCATGGCTCCCTTGAAAACATATCAACCTTTTATTGCTACAATACAGAATCTGGAGAATCCCCTTCTAGGCATTATGATCGGTGCACTATTTACTGCCCTTATCCAGAGCAGTGGTGCCTTCACCGGGATCATCATCGTCCTTTCGCAACAAGGTCTGATAAGTCTTGAGGCAGGTATCCCACTCCTCATGGGTGCCAATATTGGGACCTGTGTGACGGCCGGTCTGGCCAGTATTGGTGCTGATCGTCCAGCCAAGCGTGTAGCGCTTGCGCATGTGACCTTCAAAGTATTGGGTGTACTTTTGCTGGTTTTCTGGATCCCCACCTTCGCTGACATCATTCGATCCATATCCCCAAACAGTGATATGTCCCATGCTGCAACATCACGTCAAATTGCCAATGCACATACCGTTTTTAATGTTGGCATTGCCTTCATATTTTTACCTTTTACCAATCTGGTGGCTCGATTCGTATCCAGAGTTTTACCAGACAAAAAAGAGCTCATTGCTCTCAATCCGGTGGTCTGGCATCTAGATGATAACAGCATTAATACGCCTGCCCTGGCATTGAATTTGGCTCGAGCTGAAATCGCCAGGATGGCCAAGATCCTGGAACGCATGTTGGAAGCCGTTATCCTACCCTTTTTCAAGAATGATCTCGGAGCCGACAAAATCCACCCGAGCATATCTCTGATCGAGGGAATCGAAATGCGAGAGAAAAAGGTGGATTATCTCCGGGTAAAAATTTCAGAGTATCTGCAGAAGATTGGGCAAAAGAATTTGTCCGATGATCAGGTGGCCGAAGTGTTTGCCATGATGTCCATAGTAAGTTACATGGAGAATATTGGCGATATAATTCAGCGTAGTGTCATGCCTATGATCGCTAAAAAGCGAGCTTTAAAACTCAATTTTTCACAGCAGGGTGAAGAGGAGCTCCAAATTTATCATACAAAGGTCTGTAAGCAGATTAGTCGCCTGAGAAATGTATTCGAAGAGATGGATATTAAAAAAGCCAAGCATATCATGCGCAAAGAGGAAAAATATCTGGATCTTGAGTCGAAATATCGCGTTCACCACCTTGAACGAATCTATGCAGCGCAGGAAGAATCGGTTCAAACCCACGACATTCATATGGAATTATTAGATCTTTTAAAGCGAATTACAGTTTATACAGGTGATATCGCCAAAACGCTTTTAACTATGGAGAAGATTGGAAACTAATGGGTGCTATGTATCATGAGAAATAGTGATCGGAAGTCAACATGAAGAATGGTTCAATATTTATGAATCTTGTGCTCATCTTAGCCGTTTTGAGCTTTTTGGGATGTAACTCAACGGACACCTTATCGCCTGATGTGGTTGAAGAGGGAACATTGGTATTAAATGAATTCCTGGCCAGCAATGATTTAACCAATTTTGATGAATATGGTGACTTTGACGATTGGGTGGAACTCTACAATGGAACTGAGGATATTATTGATATAGCTGGAATGTACATAACAGATGATCCGTTGGATGTGAATCCATGGATGATTCCAGACACCAGCACATCACAAACAACGATTCCTCCCAATGGTTTCCTCCTGCTATGGTGCGATGAAGAGCCTGAACAAGGTGTTCTCCATGTTGATATAAAACTGTCCGTCCATGGTGAGCAAATAATCCTTCTCGATACGGATATGACAACAGTAATTGATAGTATTCAGTTTGGAGCTATGAGCACAGGCATTTCATATGGACGCGAACCAGATGGAAGCAGCTCGTGGACTCTCTTTTCAACTCCAACTCCTGGTAGCTCTAATTGATGGGTGGATTTAATTGAAATATGTGATTACTATTCTGGTTGTTTTATTGAATGGATGTGAGATGTTTAGCTCTAATGACCAGCCACCTTCACTGAAATTAATAAAAAGCTCAGGAATAGACGTATCAGAACCATCCGGGCTATCATTGGATGCTTCAAATAAATTTCTCTACTGCGTAAGTGATTCTCCAGAGAATAAAGTCCACAAACTCGATTTAGAAGGGAATTTGGTTCAGACCCTTGGTTTTGTTGGCCAGGATCTGGAAGGAATCAGCTTTGATCCTCGTGATGGAAGCCTCTGGGTTGTAGATGAACTGCAAAGTGAATTCATTCATTTGTCTGATTCTGGCGAAGAGCTATCCCGAACTGCCCTGAACTATTCTGTCCCTGAAAGAAAGAATGGGCTGGAGGGTATTTGTTTTCGACCAGAAACACAGGATATCCACATCATCAAACAGAAAAATCCCGCAGCGGTTATCTATGTGGATTCAAATCTTGTAACTCAAAATTCCAAATCTTTTGATCTTTCCATAGATATAACAGGAATTTGTCAGGGTAGAGGTGATGATGAATTCCTCATTATCAGTGCTGGTGAGAAGCAATTGTATGAGTGGAGCTGGGAGGGTGGTATCCTGGCCACATACAGGTTTGATGTAAAACAAGCTGAGGGAGTTATTTACGATACAACCAGCGCTCTTGTTTATATCGTTTGTGATTCAGAATCCATTTTGTACACTTATAAATTTCCAGACTAAGGATTATGCATCAGAACATGAATGAACCCATTATCGTTTCTGCCTGTCTTCTCGGTGAAGCCTGTCGTTTTGATGGTCAGGGTAAAGGCAACTCGGAACTTATGGAACTTCTCAAGGATAAGACCCTTATTCCGGTTTGTCCTGAGGTAGAGGGTGGTTTGCCCATCCCACGGCCACCAGCAGAAATTAAGGACTCTGGTGTTTTTAGAGAAAATGGGGAAGATGTATCAGGCGCTTTTCAAAAAGGCGCATCGATTTGTACCGAAAAAGCCGTATCTACCCATGTGAGTCAAGCTATTCTCAAGAGTCGCAGCCCTGCCTGTGGTTGTAGACAGGTCTACGATGGATCTTTTTCGAAAACATTAATTAATGGCGATGGAATCTTCACCCAGCATCTTAAGTCAGCCGGGATCACCTGCATATCTGATGAGGATTACCTCTCCAATAATTCATAATACCTGTTAATCTGAAGCTTTGTCTCAGATTGGTCCATTCCGTGATATGCTATGTACGGGCGCAATGCATTGCGCCCCTGATCGCCCATTCGGATATTCATTTTGTAACCACCATCCCATCCTTGCCTCAAAGACCTGTGAGCAAAAGAATTTTGACAATGAAATATTTATACAACGGTCCTGGTGCAGGGACCATGAATTGGAGAAAAAAATGACTGAAAATTTGACAAAACAAGATTTCCTTGATAAAGTTTTTGATTACGAGAATGAGGAGGAATGGAAATATAAGGGTGACACCCCTTGTATTATCGATTTCTGGGCTGAATGGTGTGGACCTTGTAAGGCAGTAGGACCCGTATTGGAAGAGCTTTCAAATGAGTATGACGGAAAAGTGAAAGTGTATAAAGTTGATACAGAAACTGAGCAGGAACTTGCTGGCGTTTTCGGTATCCGCAGTATTCCATCACTTCTCTTTGTGCCCCTTGGCGACAAACCACAGATGGCAGCCGGTGCCCTTCCCAAAGAACAGTTTGTCCAGGCTTTCCAGGACGTACTGGGAATAGCACCAGTTACTGCTTAACAGTTTTACATAGAAACCTCCTGAAAAGCGCCAATTTATCTTGGCGCTTTTTATATGGATTAAACGCGTAGAGGCGCAGCATGCTGCGCCCCTACGCAAATCCCTTCCCTCCATGTCTGAATCACCTATATTGCGCGCAAATGGAAGCAGAAGCGAGTTGAATTTGAAAGTTATAGCAGGTGTAGACGAAGCAGGTCGGGGGCCTCTGGCTGGTCCTGTGGTAGCATCTGCAGTTGTCCTGAATCCTCTGGATATTCCTGAAGGATTGAGAGATTCCAAAAAGCTCAGTGAAAAACGACGCAACATCCTTGCGGTGGAGATCAGATCAAAAGCTCTGGCAATCGGCATCGGAATCGTTCATGAACAGGACATCGATCGGAACAACATCCTCCAGGCCACCTTTGAAGCCATGCGTCAAGCCATCTCTAATCTGAATTGTGAATTCACTCAAGTACAGGTGGATGGCAACCATAAGATTCCTGGATTGCAATATGCTCAGGAATGCATCATTGGTGGAGATGATCTGGTACCCGAAATCAGTGCAGCCAGTATTATCGCCAAGACGACACGCGATGCCATGATGATTTCCTACGATAAGCTGTTCCCTGACTATGGATTTAAGTCCCACAAGGGCTACGGATCTAAAACTCATATGGAAACATTGCGAGAACGTGGCAGAACCCCTATCCATCGTCGTAGTTTTCGCCCAGTGAATTCGTGTCCAAATAAATATTATCAGTATTTCAATCAGGAATCCTCATACGGACGCATGGGGGAGATCATTGCGGGAATGTTTTTAATCCGCAATGGCTATAACCTGCTGGAACACAGTTATCATGCTGGTCGGGATGGTGAGATAGATTTGATTGCCTCTAAATCCGATGAAGTCATCTTTGTTGAAGTGAAGAGTTTTGCGGGTGAGTCGGATGACACCATTGCACTGGAAAGAGTGACACCAGCAAAACAGAAACAAATTGCCCGTGTCGCAGAACAATATCTAGTGAAGCATGAAATTGAAGAACCGGAATGTCGATTTGACATTGTTACTGTAAATTTCTCAGACCCCAAACCACAAGTAAATCATTACACCGAAGCATTTTTACCGCTTTAAGGAATATCTCAATGAAATTCATATCTGTTTTCTTCTTAAGCCTCAGCCTCAGTGTCGCAGTTCTGGCGACCCAACCAAGCATTTACGGGGAAAACGGGGTTGTTGTGGCCCCTGATTTGAAAACAGCATCTCATGGCGTTGCTTATTAGACGCTCACAACCTGACTAGAAAAATCTGAACTTTTTAAAATACATACCGTTGAATGAGAGTCCTCGCATTAAAATGGCACGGAGCGAATATCAGGAGATCGAATTTTGAGTGAAAAAGAAAAACAAGCGAAACGATCCAGGAATAGCGGTGTTTTTCGGGGGCTAATGCATATCATCGTTTCGGTGCTGATACTGCGGGCTACAGTCATTGAAGCATATAATGTTCCCACTGGATCCATGGAAACCACCATCAAAATTGGTGATTTCATCCTGGGCAATAAATTTATCTATGGCATCAGAACTCCTGATTGGATCGGTATACCCTGGACAAACTTTGGTTTTTCTGTACCCTATTATCGCTTGCCTGGATTTGAAGAGCCCAAAACAGGGGATGTGGTCATCTTTCGCTATCCCAATGATAAATGGCCAGGCATCCAGATCGGTCCCCATGATCCCAGCTTGAACTATATCAAGCGCTGTATTGCAGGACCGGGTCAAACCATGGAGATCATTGAGAAAGATGTTTTCATAGATGGTGTCCAGTTTGATCTGCCGGAACATGGCCGTGCTTCAAAGTTAAACGTTTATGATGATGAATATGCTGAACGGATGATTTTCCCAAGGGGCATCGGGAATCGCGATTATTTCGGACCACTGCATATCCCGGCCGCTGGAGATACACTTTTGTTCAACAAGGTGAACCTTGATCATGCCGTGAATGTGATCTCTTTGGAGGGACATGAGGTTCGGCCCAGTATCTTTGGTCAGCTTAAGATCGATGGAGAGAATGCGGATCATTACATTTGTGAACAGAATCATTACTTTATGATGGGGGATAACCGCGATAATTCCCATGACAGTCGTTACTGGGGACTGGTTCCAGAATCCAATATCATTGGAGAAGCCATTTTGACCTACCTGAGTTGGGAGCAAACAGAGCCGAATTTATTGAAACGTATATTCAAATTGCGTCCAGGCCGGATGTTTAGATTTATTGACTAATCACGCTTGAAAAGAACTATTCGAAAGCACTGCTATTGGTTGTGCTTTTTTTTATTTCATGAATGAATTTTACGCTGTCTTCCTGAGCCTGTCGAAGGATATTCATCCTTCATTTCATTCCACAGTCTTTGATTGAGCCAATTGGTGTAGTCGGGTTTCAGGAAATCGTGTAATCCCTGGAAATAATAACCTATGTTAGCATTTTTTATTTCATCCAGTGCAACTTGCAGGGGTGTAGCCCCCAGCATGCAAAAAAATAATTAAGGCATTCATTGACATAAGTACCCATAATGTGTCATCCCGAGCGGAGTCGAGGGATAGTAATATCATTTACAGTTCCATACTCGGCATAATATTATATTGTAGGATGAAACGCATACTTGAAACATCCGATATCAAAAATTTAAATCATCGCTGTATACACCAATTATAAAGGGGTTTAAATTTAAAACCCCTCTATAATTGGCTAGGAAACAATAGTCTTGGTGAAATATCAGTCAAGGATAGTTCTTCAGCACCGTCTAACCCGGTATCCGTAGACAGAAAATGTTACCAGAGGGATGATTCGGCTCAACCCAAACATTTCCATGATGTGCCGCTGCAATTCTTTTTACGATGGCAAGACCCAGACCCCGACCCCGACCATGTTTCTTTTCACCCCCAAATTGGGTGCGTCGCTGAAATATTTCCTCGCGTGCGATCTCAGGTATGGTATTCCCCCAATCAATCACCTTAATGAGAATTTCATGGTTCTGTTTTTCTGCCTGAATAATTATTTTCCCCCCATCATTTGCATACTTAATGGCATTGCTGATAAAATTTTTAAAGACCTCACCCAGCAACGGGTTAGCCTGAATCTCGATGCTCCCAGGAATTTCCATTTCTAATTCCATTTCAGCTTGTGTCAAAGCAAGAGCAAACTCTTCGGCAATAGATGTGACCAGTTTCAATAAATCCATACTTTCCATGGGGATTTTTTCACCAAAGGCTGCCTGACTCAGTATGGTAGTGCTATTTAAAACATCAAGAAGGCTTTTACTTGTACTATGGATCACCTGTAACTTTTTGTCTTGAGGCGACTCCTGAATGGCCAGACCGGACAAACTTAATATGACACCGGCAGGATTTCTTAGATCGTGTGTAATGATATCCAGTAAAAGTTCCCTCAGGTTATTCAATTCAACGATTTGCTCTTCTAGTTTCTGTCTTTCGGTGACATCCCGTGATAAGCCTACGATTCCGATAGTATTGCCTAAATCATCATGTATGGGTGCCTTGGTTGCTGACAGCCATTTGACCTGCCCATCATGGCCGATCAATTTTTCCAGTTTACTTTTTAGGGGTGTATCAGAGGCCATGATATTCACTTCATCCTGATGCGCCTCTTCGGCAAAGGATTCTGGAAAGAAGTTGTAATCTGTTTTCCCGATGGCTTCAGTTGGAGAGGCAACTCCCAGAATTTTCGACTGCTGCTCATTAACTCGTATAAATCGACCTTCTGTGTCTTTGAAGTAGATGGTATCTGGAAGACTCTTCATCAAGATATTGAGAAGGGTCGCATCAGAAATTGATGCAGTATTTTTGGTCTTATCAAGAGCAGCATTCATTTTGATTATTTCTTTAGATGTAAAGGGAAAAGTAGAGCACTTACGTGTGCAGGTAGTGTCAATTGTTCAAATGACAAAAACATTGCCCTTCTAGGTTGCTATTCAGGTTTTCATTGATTCAATAATATGCACCCATCAACTAGTTTCAAATATATTCAAATTTATCTCCGGAAGCGATCTGTGATGCCACTTACAGTTCCATATTCGGCATAATATATTATATTGTAGGATGAAACGCATACTTGAACCAACCGATATCAAAGAGAGCTTAAACGAGCTAAAGAGCCTTCAAAAGAAGGTTTCAAACCATCGACTAAAAACCCGTATCCAAGCGCTACTATTACTCAAGGAATCCAAGTTCAAATATCGTCGGGATTTGGCATTCCATTTAGGTATACACAGAGCAAGTTTGATGAATTGGATAAATATCTATTTGGAGCAAGGTATTGATGAATTACTTGAGATCCGTAATGGGGGTAAACGTTATAGTCACGTTAGTGCTGAGCTCCACGACGCCCTCAAGGAGAAGGCTCACAACTCAGAAGACCCCTTTATGAGCTATATTGCAGCAGTTCAGTGGGTTGAAGAGAACTATGGCCAGACGATTAAATACACAACCTTACGAAGCTATCTCATTGATAATTTTAACACCAAGATAAAAAGACGAGCAGGCCATAGAGGCCTTTAAAAAAACTTCCCAGCCTGCTTAAAACCATTGCTGAAGACACGCAAGCATCTGCTTATAAAAGTATTAACCGCTATTTCCAGGATGAAAGTCGCTTCGGTCTGATGACCCATGTAGGAAGTGCCATAACTGCCAGGGGTGTTAAGCCCATAGTGAAGTTTAAGCAGGTTTTTAAGAATACTTATCTGTATAGCAGTTTTTCACCCTTGAATGGTGATTCATTTGAGGGTGTTAGTTTAAAGATATTTGAAACATATCTCACAGCCTTTTCAAAATACAAACCTGATGAGTACAAAATTGTGATTATTGACAATGCTGGCTTTCATGCTACTGCAAACATGAATATCCCTGAGAATATACTGATCAATATTTCCCCCTATAGTCCTGAGTTAAATCCTGCAGAGAAGATATGGGGATTCCTTAAGAGCAAGTTCAAAAACAAGGTCTTTGATTCTTTGGATAAGGTGAAAGAATGGATTTACGATGCCGTTAACAATGATCTCACGGTTAAACGGTTTTTATCCATAACACATGATGACTTTTACATGAATGCATTTATGGCTAAATTGGAACTGTAAATGGTATAACTCATTTATATTGGATGGATACCCCTCGACTGAGCCTGTGCTGAGAGAAGTCGAAGTACTCGGGGTGATGAACAATTACACATAAACAATTTTTATTTCTTTCCTATTATTCTAATATCCATACTTCCATTTTGGGATGTTGCTAACTATAATAGCGCGTTCTTTGCTAAGGATTTAACCATAATTTAAGTAGTTTCGCTAACTCATTGAGGCACAATGACATCACAAGAGATTCGTAACCAGTATATTCAGTTCTTTCAGGACAAAAATCATAAATTTGTACGGAGTGCAGGGGTGGTTCCTTTTGATGATCCCACTCTCTTATTCACCAATGCAGGAATGAATCAGTTTAAAGGCATCTTTCTGGAGACTGAAACTGCTGACTATACCCGAGCAGTAAATTCCCAAAAATGCATCCGTGTCAGCGGGAAGCATAATGACCTTGAAGAAGTAGGTCTGGACACCTATCACCATACCTTTTTTGAAATGCTGGGAAACTGGAGTTTTGGAGATTACTACAAATCTGAAGCCATCCAATGGGCCTGGGAATTATTCACCGAGGTTTGGAAAATCCCCAAAGACAAGCTGTATGCCACTGTTTATACAGATGATGATGAAGCTTTTGGGCTATGGGAAACCCTCACTGATATTCCCCGCGATCACATCCTGCGTTTTGGCAACAAGGATAACTTTTGGGAAATGGGTGAAACGGGTCCCTGTGGTCCCTGTTCAGAAATTCATGTCGATATTGGTGGTGATCCCTCCATACACGGTTCTCATCCTGAATTAGGTGTGAATACGGACAATCCCCGTTTCATGGAGCTATGGAATCTGGTATTTATTCAATACTTCCGTGATCAAAATGGTGATTTAAGTGATTTACCAAAAAAACATGTTGATACAGGAGCAGGTCTTGAAAGGGTTGTTGCCTACCTTCAGGGTAAAGATAGTAACTATGATACAGACTTATTTATTCCCATTCTGGAGGAAATAACAAATCTTTCTGGAGTTGCCTATAAAAGTGATGAACAGGGTATGGCTCATCGTGTGATTGCTGATCATGTGCGCATGTTAACATTTTCCATCTCTGACGGCGCTCTACCATCCAATGATGGTCGCGGGTATGTTTTACGTCGTATCTTGCGAAGAGCAGCCCGTTATGGACGTAATTTGGGTATGAATGAAGCCTTTATCTATAGACTCGTCCCCACAGTAGTAGCTGTGATGGGTGAAGCCTATCCTGAACTCAATGAACGGGTCGCCTATATTCAGAAGGTCATCAAATCTGAGGAAGATTCCTTCAGTCAAACCCTGGGAAGGGGATTGCAGATTTTTTCAGGTATGCTTAAAGATGCCAAGTCAGCAGGGCAGACCTCACTTTCAGGTGAAAATATCTTCAAACTTTATGATACCTTTGGCTTTCCCGTTGATTTGACCCGTCTCATGGCTGATGAAGAGGGATTTGGTGTGGATCTGGAAGCTTTCGAAGCTTTGATGAGTTCTCAGCGTGAAAAAGCCCGCCAGGCTACCCAGCTCAAGCAAACCCACACACAGGGTAGTGAGTGGGAAATCGTCCAGGCTGGTAATCATTCAGAATTTTTGGGCTATACCCATCAACAACTGGATACCAGTATTGCTCAGGTGATGAAGTCTGATAAAGAAAGTTTTGTTATCCTCACTCAGACACCTTTTTATGCAGAAAGTGGTGGTCAAGTAGGCGATACAGGGCGCATATATAATGCAAATATGGAACTGGAAGTTCTGGATACACGTCGAGAAGGTGAATCCATTGTTCACGAGACCAGGCTGATTTCTGGTGAATTCAATACAGATCCTGTGATTGCCGTCATTGATGAACAACGGCGTGGCAATATTATTCGAAATCATTCAGCCACTCATCTTTTGAATGCCGCCCTCAGAAAAATTCTTGGAAACCATGTCAAACAGGCTGGTTCCCTGGTGGATGATCAGCATCTTCGTTTTGACTTTAACCATTTTGAAAAAATGACCTCAGAAGAAATCAACGAGGCAGAACGTCTGGTAAATGCTGAAATCAGGAAGAACACCTCAGCCAGTATTCGTGAAATGAGCTTTGATGAGGCCAAAACTGAAGGGGCCTTGGCTTTCTTTGGCGAAAAATATGGTGATGATGTCCGCACTGTCAAGTTTGGCGAGTACAGTCATGAGCTTTGTGGTGGTGTTCATGTGAAAGCAACGGGTGATATCGGATTCTTCCGTATCGAATCAGAAGCTGCTATTGCAGCAGGTGTGCGTAGAATTGAAGCAGTCACCGGAATCGTTGCTGAAGAAAATGCCAGAACGGAAAGAGCTGCCGTTAATCATCTGCGGCATTTGCTCACATCAGATGTGGATGAGCTGAGTACGAAGACACAACATCTACTGGATGAGAAGAAAGCTTTGGAGAAACAGGTCAAAGTATTGTCCTTTGATCAGGCAGCCTCAGTACTTACCAATATTCTCGGAAATTCTCAACATATTGGAGGTGTAAACGTCTTGAGTGAAGTCGTGGATGTTCCTGATACAGAGGCACTTAAGGACTTAGGAACAGAACTCATTCGACAGATGAAAAGTGGTCTCGGTGTTCTGGGAACCGTCATAGAAGGATCACCCTATGTTGTTTGTGTTGTCTCAGATGATGTGATTGCCCAATATAAATTAAAGGCTGGGGATATCGTTCGTGATCTCGGCCAGAAACTAGGTGGTGGTGGTGGTGGCAAACCACAAATGGCCACAGCAGGCGGTAAGGATGCCGCTGCCTTGAACACAGTAATCGCAGGAGTGTTTGATTTGATAGGGGAACGCTTGGGATGAAAAAAGCTCAATTAATCATTGAAAAATCCACACAGGGACATATCGCCACATCCCTTCCAGCATTGGATGTGCCAGAAAAGTCCTTAAGTGACCTGATTCCGGAAAAATTTCATAGGTTAGAAGCACCGCTGCTTCCTGAAATCTCAGAGCCGGAATTGGTTCGACACTATATTGGTATTTCAACCAAAAATCATCATGTGGACAAAGACCTCTATCCCTTAGGATCTTGTACTATGAAGTACAATCCCAAGATAAATGATTGGACCGCGTCTGTTTTGGCAGAAGTCCATCCTTATCAGCCTGAAGAATTAAGTCAGGGGCTACTGGGTGTTTATCACGAATTGGAGCAGCAATTATGTGCTATCACGGGCATGACCGCCTTTACGCTCCAACCTGCAGCTGGTTCACAAGGTGAACTTGTAGGTGTGTTGCTCATGCGGAAATATCATGAATTGAGGGGTAATGACAAGGATGTGATCCTGATTCCTGATGCTGCCCATGGTACCAATCCTGCCTCTGTAGCCATGGCTGGATACAAAGTGGTTGAGGTCAAAAGTAATTCTAAGGGGCTGGTAGATCTGGAAGATTTTGAATCCAAGATCAATGATCGTGTCGCCGGGTTTATGCTCACCAATCCCAATACACTGGGTCTTTTTGAGGAAAATATCAGTAAGATATCTGAACTTATCCATGGTGTTGACGGGATTATGTACATGGATGGTGCCAATATGAATGCCTTGCTAGGCATCGCCCGTCCCGCAGATCTGGGTTTCGATATTACTCATTTAAATCTCCATAAAACATTTTCTACACCCCACGGTGGTGGTGGCCCAGGGGCTGGTCCCATTGGTGTAACGGACAAACTAGCTGCCTATCTACCCAGACCACGTGTCGAGTTGAAAAACGAAAAATATCATCTGGAGTATGGATACGAACACAGCATTGGCCGTGTTCATGGCTTTTACGGGAATTTTGGGATTCTATTGCGCGCCTGGACCTATATCAGGATGCTGGGCCCAGATGGCCTTAGGAATGTTTCTGAGATTGCTATCTCGAATGCCAACTACATGATGCATAAACTCAAAGATGTCTTTGAACTGGCCTACGATCGAACCTGTATGCATGAATTTGTGCTCTCTGCCCAGGCTCAAAAGGAGCAGGGCACGAATGCTCTCCACATTGCCAAACGACTCCTCGATTTTGGATTTCATTCACCCACCATGTATTTCCCGCTCATTGTGAAAGAAGCCCTCATGATTGAACCAACTGAAAGTGAGAACAAGGAAACCATGGATAGATTTATTTCGGTGATGAAGCAAATCGCTGAAGAAGTGGAAACGAATCCAGAATTAGTGCATTCTGCACCACACACTACACCAGTTGGAAAGGTTGATGAAACTTACGCCAACCGCAATTTGAACGTTCACTGGTAGAATGGCTTTCACCTATATTAACAAACGATTCCATTGTGATGGAGTTGATTTGCATGACGTAGCTGCGCAGTACGGAACCCCTGCCTATATCTATTCAGAACAGATACTCCGGCGCAATGCTCAAGTATTGAAGAAGACCTTTATTGATCGTGGCTTTAAGGTTTCCTATGCCATGAAAGCCAATTCAAATCCCACCATCCTTAATCTGATTAAAAATTATGGTTTGGGTGTCGATATAGCTTCTGAAGGCGAATTCAAGATGGCACGACACTGTGGATTTGAAGGCTCTGAGATAAATTTTGCTGGTGTCGGCAAGACCATCGAAGAGTTGGATATGACTCTCGCTTTGGACATTGACCATTTTAATGTGGAAAGTCGATTTGAATTGGAGCTACTTGAGAAACGCGCTAGTAAAGCTGGGAAAAAAGCTGCTGTCCTGCTCCGCTTGAATCCAGATATAGATCCTCAGACGCATCCGCATATTTCCACAGGATTAAAAGAGAACAAATTTGGAATGAGTCCTGAAAAGATCAGACATTTCCTGACCCACGCAGATTCCTATCCCCATATTCAGTTTGATGGAATCCATTGTCACATTGGTTCACAGATTCTTCAACCCCAACCATTTTACGATCTCATTGACTATCTCGAACATTTCACCACGTCCTTAAAGGCAGTTGGCGTTGAAATCTCACATCTTGATCTGGGTGGGGGTTTTGGAGTGAATTACGAGAATCCCTTTGAAGATATTCTGGAGACAACACCCTTTCTTGAATCCATTGCTGATAGAGCCCTTGAGAAATTGGGTGGGTATCAACTTCACATACAGCCAGGTAGGGTGCTGGTGGCCAATGCAGGTATTCTGCTGGCACGTGTCCTGGGCAACAAAGAGAATGGTGGCCATCATTTTGTCATCATTGATGGTGCTACAACAGATCTGATTCGTCCTGCCATGTATGGGGCCTACCATGCGATCTATGCACATATTCAAGATCGCCCCTTGCGTATGGGTGATGTAGTTGGTCCAGTCTGTGAAAGCTCTGATGCATTGGCAAGACATCGGGATATACCAAAGTTTGAGAAGGATGATCTTATGATCATTGGCTCTGCAGGCGCTTATGCCAGCTCCATGGGTTCTACCTATAATATGCGACCCCTTTCACCTGAGATATTGGTGAGGTCCACTGGAGAAACGCAATTGCTACGCAAGCGTCAGTCCTTCGATGAGATGATTTCGCTGTATACTTGATTAATATGCTCAAATGATATTCTCCTTTTTCTGCGAAGGGAGAAGTTGACAATGACTAAAGCAAAGGCTTACTTATATCCCAAGCTAACCGGATGAGCTGATCGCTTGATCATAATCTTGTAACTGACTGAGTAACAATAAGATAATAGGATGTTATCATGAAGAATATTATTCGCACAGATGCTGCACCAGCTGCTATTGGACCTTACAACCAGGCTGTCGAAATCAATGGATTGATCTATACTGCTGGCCAAATCCCACTGGATCCAGCCACTGGAAAACTGGTTGAGACTTCCTTTGCTGACCGTGTATATCAGGTGATGAACAATCTAAAAGCGATTCTTGAAGAAGCGGGTAGCGACTTTTCGAAGGTTGTCAAAACAAACATTTATGTGACTGATCTGGGAGAATACGCTGAATTGAATCGCATCTACGGTGAATTCTTTCCTGGCGATGATGCTCCGGCTAGAGCTGCTATTCAGGTTGCAGGCTTACCTCTGGGAACCGATGTTGAAATCGAGATGGTTGCTCATAAATAGAAGTAATGAGTCAAATATTTAAATATTGTATCTTCTTTTTGCTGGCGCTAAATCTTCTGAATGGTCAAACTCCTTATGAGAGTGATGTCGATTCATCCAATGTGAAAAGTCCAGGCAAAGCACTTTTATTCTCAGTGATACCCGGCGGCGGTCAGCTCTATAACCGTCATCCACTGAAAGCCATTCTGTTCGCAGGCGTATTCGCATATTACGGCTACGGATACACCGTTGCTCAGAATGATTACCAGGCTGATGTGAGCAGCGAATCCCTCCATAGAACCAGAAATGATAAGGTCTGGATGATGTCATTGATCTGGACGCTGAATATCCTTGATGCATATGTGGATGCTCAACTCTGGGATTTTGATAAGTACGAGATTGAAGAAAAACAAAGTGCAACAGAAGAGAACATGCTTAAACCGAAAGAGGCAGGATCGATAGATGGCGCAAAGTAGAGAAGCGTGGGGATCTAAATTTGGTTTTATCCTGGCTGCTGCTGGTTCAGCAGTGGGACTGGGTAATATCTGGAAATTTCCATATATCGCAGGAGAAAATGGTGGAGCAGCCTTTATTTTTGTCTATCTCATCTGTATTGCCATCATTGGTTTTCCTGTACTCATCGCTGAAGTTCTTATAGGACGGACGACGCAACGCAACCCTGTTGGAGCCTTTGCAGCCCTAACACCTTCTAAATTATGGTTATCAGTTGGTTTTCTGGGGGTATTAGCAGGGTTTATGATCCTGTCTTTCTACAGCGTCATTGGTGGATGGACCATTGGCTATGTCGTTGAAACCTTGCGTGGTTCACTCACTAATTTCCATAACCCGGAGGAAGCTGGTGTGTTATTTGGAGCCCTCTCTGGGAGTGCAACCTGGACGGTGGGTTACCATACCATTTTCTTCGCAATGGTCATGTTTATTGTAGTGAGAGGTGTTCAGGGAGGTATCGAAAAATCAAGCAAGATTATGATGCCAATTCTCCTGACTATTCTGGTTATTCTCATGATTCGTGGAATGACCCTTCCTGGCGCAGATAAGGGCTTGGCCTTTCTCCTCGTACCAGATTGGGCAAAAATTAATGGTCAATCCATCCTCATCGCCCTTGGGCATGCATTTTTTACCCTCAGTCTGGGTATGGGTGCCATGATGACCTATGGCAGTTATATGTCGAAAAGGGACAGTGTTATTACCGCGTCTGCTCAGATTGTATTTTTGGATACCCTCATCGCTATTATGGCAGGAGTTGCCATATTTACATCCGTATTTGCTTCAGGTTTAGATCCAGCTGCTGGACCGGGTTTGATCTTTCAAACCTTACCAGCAGTTTTTGCCGGGATGACGGGCGGTGTATTTTTCTCATTCCTCTTTTTCCTGCTACTTGCCATCGCAGCCCTCACCTCCGCCATCTCATTGCTCGAGGTCGTCGTGGCTTATTTTGTTGACGAGAAGGGCTGGAACCGCAAAGGAGCTGTATTAATTTTTGGTGGGTCGATCTATTTATTGGGCATTCCATCAGCACTGTCAACCAACCTGATGTCAGATGTTACTCTCTTTGGGAAGACATTTTTTGATATAGTTGATTTCATTGCTTCAAATGTATTGTTGCCATTTGGCGGGTTGATGATCGCCATTTTTGTGGGATGGGTGTGGACAAGAACCTCTGTGATGGCTGCCGTGAAAGAGGGGGCCGAGGATCTGTTCGAAGCCTATCCATGGTTCGAGGGAGTTTGGTTCGTTTTCTTAAGATTTGTAGCTCCAGTCCTCATCACGCTGGTATTGCTGAACAGTTTGGGTATCGTCTAAGATATCCCAGCTCAAATAATCCAGATGAGCGTGAATGAACTGAATCGCTCATCTTCGGAGAATACAGTGCATTTAATCATTTAGAATGCACCTTTGATTCCTATTTTATCAGGTTAATTCTTTATTGATCCGCTCTGGTGGAAAGGAATATTCATCAAAATGATCAAGCATAGTTAAAAGGTATTTGTTATGATCCTCGTAAAAGATAATCGCTGTGATTTTTGTGGTACCTGCGTGGCAATCTGCCCTGTGGATGCCATTGAGTTACGCGAAGCTGATATATCAATTATTCACGACACTTGTATTGACTGCGATCTCTGTATCTATGTGTGTCCCATCGATGTGCTCTCTTCCGATGAAAAGAAAGAGGAGGTTAGCCATGACTGATTTTGATGTTATTGTCGTTGGTGGTGGACCTGCAGGCTCTACAGCTGCTGAAGCCGCTGCCAAAGCTGGTGCTAAAACTCTGATTCTTGAGAAAGATAGGGATATTGGATATCCCGTGCGCTGTGGTGAGGGCGTGGGAGCAAGGGGTTTGAAACATTTCATGGAACCGGATCCACAGTGGATTGCCGCGACCATATCCAAGGTTTGCATGCGTTCACCTGACAACACCAGAGTGGAATTTGGAATGCAGGATGCAGGTTATATCCTCCATCGCAGATTGTTTGATTATGCTCTGGCAAACCGGGCAGCAAAGGTGGGAGCGGAGATTCAGACACGGTCCTATGTGGATGGACTCATCATGGAAGATGATGCTGTTAAGGGCGTGAAATATCAATATATGGGTGAGCATCGTCAGCTCACTGCCAAGATCGTTATTGCCGCCGATGGTGTTGAATCAAGAGTTGGGCGGATGGCTGGCCTGCGAACTGCTACCAAGTTGCGGGATCTGGATTCCGGATATCAGGTAACCGTGGGTAATGTGGATATTGATCAGGAAATGATCGATTTCTTTGTCGGCTCAAATTGGGCTCCAGGAGGTTATCTCTGGATTTTCCCCAAGGGTGATGGTATGGCAAATATTGGTTTAGCCATCAATGGACAAGATGCTAAGAATCATAATGCTCATGATTATACCCATAAATTTCTCAATGAACACTTTCCTAAAGCCAGTGTCATGACCAGCGTTTGTGGCGGAATCCCCATCGGCCAAACCTTAAAGACAATTACAAAGGCAGGATTGATGTTGACCGGAGATGCTGCCAGAATGGTGAACCCGGTAACTGGTGGAGGCATCATTACTGGTATGGTGGGAGGTCGAATCGCGGGGGAGGTTGCCGCACAGGCACTTCAAAAGGGAGACCTGACCCCCAGAGGTTTAAAGGATTATTCAACGAGATGGCAGAAAGCAGAAGGGAAGACCCACGCTGGTTTGCACCGTATTCAAGATGCCATTTTTGACATTACTGATGAACAATTGAATAAGATAGCTCATCGATTGGTAAAAGTACCTTCGGAACAGCTGTCGTTGCTCAAAGTGTTCTCTGCTGTAGCCAGAAATAAGCCATCCATCCTGCTGGATGTGACCCGTGCCTTTACAGGCCTCTAAGGAATCCAGCATAGAAAGTACAGGAAACATTGACCAAATTAATTTTGCACACCAATCGGGGTAACCTCATATGAGTTTCGCTGAATATTTACAGGGAATTGGACTGGGGACCTTTGTTTCCTTTGATCTTGAAACCACCGGACTTGATCCAAAAGTTGACTTTGTGATCGAGTTTGGTGCAGTCAAGGTGGTCGATGGTGTGGCTGCAGAACGCTATCAGCAGTTTATTAAACCACCGGTAAGAATTCCAAAATTTATCACAAAACTGACTGGTATTACCAATGAAATGGTTGCTGATGCTCCCACCTTTGAAGAAGTGGTTGATGATTTATATGATTTCCTCGGTGATCATCCACTGGTAGCACACAACATCTATTTTGACCACAATTTCTTAAATGTCAAACGCGAAGCCATTGATGGGATTCCCCTCAAAAATCAACGTATTGATACGCTGAGTCTGGTTCGGACCCTGCGCTATGATATGATTAATCATAAGCTGGGGACAGCCGCTGAATTCTATGGTCTATCAAAAGAAGGTGCCCATCGCGCTGATTATGATGCTGATTTAGTGGCAGATATCCTGCTTATACTCATTTCTGAGATGAAACGTATCTCGCCAGATGTTTTAAAAGTCCTCGTCGATGTCATGCATGGTACAGACTTACCCAACGAAAAACTCTATAAAGCGATGCTGGAGTGGACTGTCGCAGGTAGAGGATTGGAAGAACTAGATGAGTATCCGCGAATTCCATTACCTCAGAAACCCAATATTCGTCATTCTACTGCCGAAGGTGGCTATCCCGATCTTGATAAAATATTTTCAGATGAAGGTTTGCTATCTGAGCACCTCGAAGGATATGAACTACGCGAAACCCAGGTTACTCTCGCTTATGACATTCAGAATGCCATGCGCAATGATGAATTTCTCATGGGAGAAGCAGGTACTGGGGTGGGAAAGAGTTTAGCTTACACGATTCCTGCAGTTCTGACCCGCCATGAGCTCAAAGAAGACGAACCCATTTTTATCAGCTGCAACACGAAGAATTTACAAGATCAGCTATTCCACAAAGAAATTCCCTTTATCCAGGAGAAACTGGGACTTCCAGTGAGAGCCCTGTTACTGAAAGGCCGCAATAACTATATCTGCAAGACAAAGTGGCAGCGCGCCATGCGGGATGTGAGCTGGCGATTCAGTCGACGTGAAAAGGAAGCGCTCCAGACTCTGGTGGTTTGGGCTCATGAAACCCCTACTGGTGATATTGATGAACACAATGGCTTTCATACCATGGGAAATGCACTGGTTTGGTCCAAGCTCAACAGTGAGCCAGGGTTTTGTACTACCAATGTGTGTGCCCACAATGATTTTTGTTATCTCGGAAAATTGCGTCAGGAATCTGCCAAGGCAGATATTGTGGTCGTCAATCACTCCTTGCTTCTAGCTGATGCAGCTGCCGACCATGCCATTTTACCTCGTTATCAACGATTGATAGTGGATGAGGCTCATCTTCTAGAGAAAACAGCCTATCAATTCTTTGCTGCAGAGTTCTCATACAGGAGTTTGCGCATTCAGATGGATCAGTTGTTCTATAAGGGCCGCAACAAAAGCGGTATGTCAATTGAATTGCGCCATCTATTGGTTCCAGTTGATGAAAAACGAAAAACTGCTGTGATGTCTCAATTGGATCAACTCGAGACGGATATTCAAGAGTTTGATAAGACCTTACTGGCTTTCTTTACAGAATTCAAAGCCACCAGACAACGAGATATTGAACGGGCGACCTTCACGTATAAAGAGCTTTATACCAAGGACAAGGACGTCTTTGCTCCCGTCCGCGGAATTTGGTATTCCGTGATTACCAGTTTGACTTCCCTCAATAACCTGGTGCGGGACGTTGAAAAATCCCTGGACGATCTAGACGATGATAGTTTGCCAGGATTATCTGAAATTTCTTCGAGATTCCTATCCTGGCGTGAAATGATGGGTCAAACCCTTGAAGTCATGGATAAGCAGGCTGCAGCTGACAATCCAGATCTGATTTATTGGTTTGAAATTATGCCAAAAAGTGAAGTGGTTGCTGTAAAGTTTGTACAGGTTCCCCTGGAGATTGGCAAACAGATGCAGGATAGAGTGTACGAAGGTTTGGCCTGCGCCATATTTACATCAGGTACTCTCAATATTGATGGCAGCTTTAGCTATCTGAAGCAACGCTTGGGTTTGAAGGGGCATGACAGGCTTAAAGAGAAAACTTATCCCTCACCATTTTTCTATGAAGATCAGGCCAGAATATTTGTACCCACCTTTATGGGTCCTCAAAATGCTGAGAACTATACCATTGAGGTGCTCTTTCTGCTTGAAAAAATCTGGAAAACCCATCCCGTGGGTACCATGATCTTATTTACAAGCTACACCATGCTCTTGAACTGGCAGGAAGAACTGGAAGATCGCATCAAAGGTTCTGGCAGACGCCTACTTGTTCAGTCAAGTCGTGTGTCCAGAATGGATTTGATCAATCAGTTCAGGAAACACCCAGGCAGTATCCTTCTGGCCACCGATAGCTTCTGGCAGGGTGTAGACATCCGGGGAGATGCCCTCCAGTTGCTGGTTATCGCAAAGTTGCCCTTTTCAGTACCATCTGATCCAATTGTCCGGGCCAATAGTGATGCACTTAAGGCAGCTGGAGAGAATGATTTTATGGGATATAGCGTGCCAGAAGCAGCCATCAAATATAAGCAGGGGGTGGGCCGACTTATTCGGAGCACCTCTGATTTTGGAGCTATCCTTTCACTCGATGAGCGTATTTTTACCAAACGATATGGTGATTACTTTCGAAATTCCACACCGATACCACATGTCCCTGCCAATTCTGAACGTGAATTGGTCGATTCTATCAGGGCTTGGTATAGATCGCATGGAATCGCGGATGCCAATACAAATTAAAGTGAGATCATTATGATTCTAGATGGCAACTCCCTGA
>Ga0307992_1000184_pt1 | contig 40580 bp, 37 predicted proteins | sample EllFjometagen133_FD_203162 | JGI IMG/M metagenome (GOLD analysis project Ga0307992, IMG submission 203162) | Marine microbial communities from Ellis Fjord, Antarctic Ocean - #133 | ecosystem: Environmental > Aquatic > Marine > Unclassified | place: Southern Ocean | collected 2014-10-08
ATAATATATTTTTCAATATAATTTTATGTTTTTAATGTTTTAATCTTTTATATTAGCAGAATATTACATCTTCTTCCATTTCAACAGCTAATTTAAAATCATTTAGTAATGCTTGAAGTGCACTTAGCGTCCAATCTAAGTCTGGATCTACTGTTCCATTAATTTTTTCTTTTTTTGGAATTACTGCTTCAATCATATGATTCATATTGGCACAATCTTGCCAACGAATCTTACCGTCACAATCTGAGTAACATACCATAATTGCTAGAGATTTAATACCTTCTTTGTCTAATAGATTTAAAAAATCTTTGTATGTCTGAAGATCTTCTTTATTATTTGGAGTTCCATATAATTTATCTAGTATATCAAAATTAATTTCTGGATACTCCTTTGTTTCATTTCTATAACAATAGTCGATAGAATCTGTAATGCCATAATATTCTAGTATCATATCTTTTATTCCGTGATAGGTTCCATAGCCTCTACAATAATCTCCGCCATCTCCTACAGCTAAATCTAGTCCCATAATTTTTCCTTTCTAATAGCCTTTCAATTTTAACCACAATAGTATATCATTAGTTATATGTTTATTTAGTCTTAATAATTCTATGTTTATTTTATTATAATCTGAAATAGGTGTATACGGTGTGGGTCTTCTATAATACGCTAGATTAGTGTTAATCATTAAATTAATATATTCAAGATCTAGATCATCAGCTAAATAACATATTAATGTTTCGGTATCAACATCATAAGTATTTTGTATATCAAGAGTATTTTGTATATCAAACTCTATTAAGGTACCATCACTACTTTGTACTATATTAGTGATATCACCTAGAATTAATAGTCCAGTATGTTTTAATTTAAATTGGTCGTTTGTATATTTATTTATTATATTAATTATAGTTATATAATCTTGCTGACTAGGGCTTAAATCAATTCCTAGGCGATAAACTAAGTGTCCTTCTATGTCTTGTTCATATTCTTTTGTTTTCTTTCTCATATATACTCACCCTTCCTTATAGTTATAATATATGCATAAAAAAAAGTATGAGATTTCTCTCATACTTATCGTTTCGTTATATAATCTGTTATATGTATCTTGTTAAATCTAATTGTCTGGTCATGTGTTTTTTTAAGTGCTAAATTCATTAATGATCCTGACATTGTAGATGCTAGTAATCCAGCATTCTTTATACCAAGTTTATAATACAATTCACCAGCACATTTATTACATATTTGAGGATTCTTACAATACATTGCTGATCGCATTTTAATCTCTCGACCAATAAATTTAGACATATTTTTTTCATCTAGCATAACTTCTTTTCCACCATCAAGTACATATCTGTATAGAAACATACTTTGCATAGCTGCCGGAATTACGGTTGTTATATATTGGGTGGTTCCACAATCTGTAGTTGCATCATCAAGTATTACATTTTGAACAGCATTGTTAATCTTCTTAGTTTCATAACCAGCTTTTTGGGTTTCAACACCACGAGCATATCCACCAGTAATTGTTGAGTTAGCGAATAATGGAAATTCTTCTTGAGATATACCTTGCATATAATTTGATTTAAGAACATCAAGTTTTCCAGTATATGGATTTTCAATAATTCCACCCATAATAGAGGTTTTCTTATAGTTATTTTCAAAACTAAATGCGCCACTTTCAAAGAAATCATAACCTTCATTACCTTTTTCTTTGATAAGCTTGCGGCTTAATGTAATAAGTTCGGCTTCGATCATACTAACCGCATTTGGGTCGCCTTCTTTAATTTCTTTTGCATACTTTTCGAACAATTCTTCTTTACGCTTAATAACTTCTGGGATCGGGATATTCATATCATAATCCATTGTAGGTGATATAAAGTATGTAATTCCCAGTGTTATTCACTCAGCACAATTTAAATAATGACCATAATCTTCAGTATTTATTTCATCGTTAAGCAGCATATTTGCAAGTTTCTTTTCAAAGATCCCTACAGTTTTTTTATCGAATACAGCGTCTCGATACTCAAATTTTTTAAGAAATTGGTCTGGAATAACAAAGAAATTTCATAAGTATCTACCAATTGTAGTTTCAATAGATTGTGAATTATAAAGACGATCTTTTGGAAGTCTAAAGGTATCAAACGTATTAAATCTTGCTTCATCTTGACCCATTCTAATTGCAAAGAAATTTCTAAGCAAATTCATATCTATATCATCTTTCGTTAAAGCTAATAAAGCTTTTGTTTCTTCTATCGTAAGTTTTCGCTTCAAGATAATCGCCTCCTTTTTTAAACTTAAAAATTTTTTAGTTTAATTTTAATACTTAAATGTTCCTAAAACATACTCGTTTCGTACTAAATATGCTTCTAAATTTTGAAGTTTTCCAACATCTTTTTGTTTTAATGAGCTTTTTCTTAAATATCTGTAGTGATCTTTTATAATAAAAGGTACAGCATATTCAGTTGTTATATAGCCTATTTCTAATTTTGTAACATCGTCACCATTTTCATTAACATATGGCATAACAACTAGGCCAGTTCTAACAAAACGTTTAGATCCTGACATTCCGACTCTGTCTTTCTCTTCAAGTAACATTACAGGTTCAGATTCTGTTGTTTGAATACTTTCTAGCCCGATTGGGAAGAATAGCGTAGATTTTGAAGTGTTAATGCTCATAAGATCTGATTTAGAAATTAATTCGTAAAATTCTTCAATTTGATTCTCTTCAATTTTTATCATTTTCGTCTCTCCTTAAAAGTATATGTAGTATGTAAGTTTGTAGCTAAAATTAGCAGCTAATGGGATTGCATCGAATACAATTCTTGAGAATAAAGTATCGTCTGATAACAATATTCCTAATTCAGTTCCTGAAGTAAGTACTCCAGCATTTCCAGTAACATTAATCACAATTTTAAGACCAAGCCCAACAGATGTTGGTAATATTTCTAAAATATATGATACATAATATAATTTGTTATTGTTAGTTGCAAAAATATAAGTTCCATGAGGTTCTGTTGTTATAGTTGGAAGAGTAAGAGCATCTGTTAAAGGAACTCCAGCATTTCAAGTATCTGTTGCTGTAGCTGTATATAAATCATATGTTATTGGTGATGCTGGATCAAATCCTTCATCATCATTATTAAATATAAATAATTCTCCAATAACTGCAGTTGCTGGAAGACTAGTTCCTGTACTATATGTTGTTATAACTTCAGATCATACTAAATCTGTGTCAGATGTAATATCTATATCAGTTATTGCTGTAATAGGAGTTTCAAGTTCAGTATGGTCTGGTGTTGTTATACCATTTCCTGAGCCAAATTCTATATGACTAAAAGATCGTGTATCCATTACAGCAGTTGCAACTTGATTATATACTAAATCCATAATAAAATTTCTACCAGCTTCAACAATCATATTTGACTTAGCAAATATAGTTTTTCCATCTTGGTCTTGCATTATTACAAAACCTTTTATTTTAGAGTCAGAGACTCTAAGTGTGTCTTTTATATTAAATTCTGTCATCGTAGAGCCTCCTTAAAAGTATAGATAATAATTTAAATTATATGTTTCATCAGCTTCAACAGGAACTGGGTCAAATACAACTCTTGAGAAAAGTATATCTTCTGCAGGTGTTCCATTACTTAAATATAATCCTAATTCACGAATTATTTGTCCTGTATCTGGAGTAATACTACCTTTAAATACAATGTACATTTGTCCATTTGAAGCTTCAATTATTTCTTTTGTTAATTCTAGTTTAGGATCATTAATTATAGAGCCTAGAGCTTCTGTATCTAAAGCTGTAGCATTTCCAGCAGCCCCGAAAGCAATTTTTGTTAATTCATAATCTGTATATTCTTTGTTGTATACAAATCCAGAAGTTAGAAATGAGTTTGTAATAAATATTTCACGAATATATTTTCGTCCTTCAGCTACAACCATATTTTCTTTTTCAAATAAGACTGTACCATCAGCTTTTTTAAAGATAACATATCCTTTAGGACCAATATTATCTTGTACTTTAACATAATCATTTACCATCATATTACTCAACTCCTTCTGTAAGTGTTTCAATATTTAATGTTTCATCATAGTAGACCATATCTATTTTATGAGCTTCTAATTGTTGTGTAATTTTTTCTGCAAATGGTACTATTTCTGAGTAAGAATCATATGTTTTTTTAAATGTTGTATAATATAATTCTGTTGTATATGACAAGAAAATTTCTACAGCTGTTTGTACAAATTGTAGTGTAGCTTCTTCTTGGCCTTTTAGTGATAATGACCATTGCATATAGGCTTCAGAAGAAAATAAACTTTGTAAACCGTTTATAAGTGTTAATATATCAGTTGTATATTCAGCAATTTTTTCTGTACGTTCATCATCTGTTAAATCAGTTAATTCTGTTCCATTATTAGCAATTGCAATTGCTTCATCTAAATATGTACCTAAATCAGCTGGTTTTGTATATCCAGTAGTTGTATCTACAAATATTGGGTCTTCTGAACTTTGATATACATTGGTAAATATATCTTCAGTAAAAGTTTGGAATGCTTCGTTGTGATATAATTCTGAATCAGAATATGGTGAAAGCAATCCATTAAATAAATCAACTGGAAATTTCATAATACCTTCAATTGCTTTATAATATAAATCCTTGTAGTTTAAGTTCAAGCCACTTGGATCATATGTTGTTGATGTTGGTTGTTCATAATCATCATTCCAATATTTAGAAGTAATATACATCCATAAATTATCATCGGTATTATCTATTCTTAACAAGTTAAGGTCTTCAAATAAATTTATCATATATGGACCAGAATTTTGGTATTTATTATTAACATCGGTTTTTCCATAAGATGTTTTGTGTGTTGAAAATATTACGTCTTCTAATTGTCTAGCAGTTTCTGTTTTTTGAGTATAGTCATATTCTCTATAGTATAAATTAAGCGTATCAAGTCTATTATCAAAATTAATTCGGTCTGTAGATTCTTTATAAATATTAAATCTGTCAAATGTTGTTTCGGTACCACCAGTGATAGCATCAGCTACATGAGCTTTAGTAAAATTAGTTAATGTAGTTCCTGTAAAACCGTATGTATAATCAGCTAAAAGACCAGTAGTTAAGAACGTTCAATCAATACTAGTATTGATTCCATAATATGTGTTAGCACTACCAGGATCTACATAATTCACTAAAGTCTCATCAAGTGCATATAATCTTAAAAGCGCTTTATATTTTACTTTTACAGCTTCAAACAAACTGTGTATACTAACTTCAGTTGATACATTAAATAATTCACCAGTGTCTAAGTATGTGTTATATAAAACAGGATCATCATCATCATTTACAAGATTAGTCTCAAGATATTCAAGTGTTGACATCATATATCTTGATAATATGTATTTTTTATAAATATTTTCTGATAATGTTAAGCTTAAATATTTAGTTTCAGACACATCCAAGCCTAATCCTAATAACGTACTTTCAGGAATAGCGTCAGTATCTCAATATGGGTCATCAGCTAAAAATTCTTCATAATTAGTTGCTGTTTCAAGAGCACTATAAATTTCTCTAGAACCATTATCTGAAAAGTAAGGTACCTCAACAAATTTGATAGTGCCCGTTGTATTTTTTGTACCATCAGTATAATCAGTATTTTCTAAGATTAAGAATTTTTTAATTTCAGCTTCTAAATCCCCAACTTCAAATACTTGTAATAATATTGATATAACATCACGGCTACCTTTTAACTTAACTAACTCGTTAAATAGTTTTATGATATTTATTTTATAATCCTTTTCTTCAAGAATAAAGTCATAAGCTTTATCATTAAGAACACCTAGACCATAAGACTCAAGAAAGTTATAGATGTCTGTTGAGTTGAAGAAATCTGGATCATGTATATTATCTATTTTAGCATTCATAAATCTCTCGATTGAAAAGAAGCTAATAAATAATCGTTCGTATAATTTATATTCTGTTTCTTGAATGAATGATTTATTTAATAATACTTTATAATAATAGTTTCTAGTTTCTTGATATATATTTAAGAAGTTTTCAATTTCGCGTTGTTCATAGTCTTTATCACCATAATTATTAGTGAATTCACTAAGAGTTGAAGAATCTCCAACATAATATCCAACTAAATCAGTTTCATTTGAAAGTCTAGTAATGTAAGCATTATTATAAAAGTATTTGTATCTATAAAAGTCATCGCTTATTTGGAATAATGAATCAAGTTCTATATAATTTTTATAGTACGTATCAGCACTACTTGAAAAAGATATTCCACTTTTATTTGTTGCAAAAAGGATTTCTTTTCCAGGAGTTGTTGTAATTAATCGTGATATAATGTATTCTTGAGAATCAATTAAACATTGTTCTCTTAATTTTATATTAAGTTCTTTATATAAAACTGTATAAGTAAGACGTTGAGTTGTGTCTATACCAGAGAATAAATCTAATAATCCATCTGTTGTGTCAGTACCATTTAATTGTAGATCCGATAAACCTGATATTATCATATCCTTGGCATCAATAAATATAAGTTGCTGTCCATCTTTTGCAATTGTAGTTTCATATTCATTTGCATAATTCTTAGAATCAACCATTGCTGTAGAATTAAACCAATTATCTTGAATTAAGTCTTTATTTTTGAATAATTTTGCAGTATTAGTATAAGCCGCATTTAATTTAGTTTGAATTAATCGACTTGTATCAGTACCAAAATAATCTTGTTCGTTAGATTCTTCACTATCATAAAGAGTTGTAAGGAATTCATATAATGAATCTTCTAATGTACTAAATATTGCAGATAATGAGTTTTCTGTCTCAAGAGTACTAAATACTTCTTTAGTAATTTCAGTACTAAAAGTACTAAATGCCGAGTCACCAATAGCTTCTGTTATATTTAATGGCAATGTTAATAAAATAGAGCCATCATTTGATTTTATTTGAATAGAATTTTCAGTTCTTCTAAAGTATTCAATTGCACCAGCATCTGTTCTACTTGAGTATGATAATTTTTTAAATGTACCAACATTATTGGTAGTTGCAGTTATTGCATCAAATTCAAAGTCTAATGCCTCTGTAGAGCTAAAAATAGTTGAAATATCATTATTAATATAATAAACAAGTCTAATTAAGATTATAGCTTCAATTAGTTTACTTTTAGTAAATAACGAATCATAAAATTCTAAAGCTGTCATTTCAGTATAAGTGCTAGTTGTTGCGCTAGTTAACCATTCAGTTAAATCACTAGTTATAGTTGAATTATCAACCATATAAACATCAACTAAAGTTTTAATTTTTGTTTTTAGAGTACTTGTAATTCTTCCAAAAATAGATTCAGCATCAATTCCATCTTCTTCAATATTAACTCCATATACATACGTATAAAGGTTATTATATATTGTATCTGTCTTGTCTTGATTGAATTCATTAACAAATGTTTTAAGAGCTATAATATCATCAACTGTAAGAGCTTCTTCAAAATATTTTTTTAATTTGTTTGAGAAAAAAACACTATAATCTTCAGTTTCAGCAGCTTCAATTGCTGTACCATCTTTAATAACCGCATTAGTTACAAATGTTGAAATATTTAAAAAATCAATTTTAGAAACATCGGCTATTTCATATTCTGGAGTAGCTGTATCTTCTAGAAAAGATGCAACACTTGTTCCATATGATGCTGCCATTGCCTCTAAGTCTGCCACTGATTTAAGTGAGAAATTATTCGTTGCCATAGTTATCTACCTCCTACAATTCTTCATATAAAATATTGTTCGAGATTCTATAAATGTATAAAGAACAAAAAAAAAGAAGGGAATATTTCTATTCCCACCCATCTGTATAATCAATATCTTTATAGTAATCCGCTGTTAATTGGTCATCATATGAATTTGAGCTTCTAAGATGATCATATCCGTCATTCGAATCTATCTTTGGTGCAATGACATCATACATCCCAGAATCAACCAAGTCTTTAAACTTAGTTAAACCTTTGATACCCCAACTTAAACATGCTGAAGGTTTCTTATGGTTAAGTGGTCTAATATAAGTAAATAACGTGCCATCAGATTTCACTACCTTGATAGCCTTACCTCTAAACTTTACATCATACTTTTCCTGAGCTTCCTTATAGAGTTTTTCAATATATGATTTAATCAAATCTTCTAAGTCATATTCCTTTTTAAATTCAAGCAATTCTTCCTCTGAGAGCTTTCGAGTTATACTAAATACTTCATCTTCAAGTTCCTCTCTAGTCTTACCGTCCCATATAGATTTTATATTCTCATCTGAGAATAATCTATATCGGTTTTTACTAATTAACTTTCTTAATTTTCTCTTCATATAATAAGTCATAATAACACATCCTTTCATATTTATAATATATATTTAAAATATTACAGATAACAAAACAACTAATTATATGAAAAGAGGTGTGTATTATGGAAGAAAATAAATTAGGGAATATCGAGTTCGATGATAACAATGGGAAGCCTATCCTTAAATCAAGCGATACGCCATTCCCAGAGAGTTTTTATTTTGATAAATTCTTTGAAGAGAAAGAATATAAGAAATTTATAAAAAATATTGAAAGATTAGTTCGAGCTTCTAAAGAATATAAAAATTATGTAGAAGATCTTAGAGCAACAGTATCAGCATTGAATGTTGATAATATTCTTTCATATATAACAAGTAACGATGCTGTATTAGAATTTCATCATTATCCTTTTTCATTATATGATATAGTGGATACAATTGTATTACAAAAGTTTTTTGACATGGATGATTTTACATCATTTGATGTTGGAAAAGAAGTAATGGAATGTCATTATGAAAATTTAATTGGTTTAGTTCCTTTATCAACAACTAACCATGAGTTAGCTCATGCTGGTGAACTATTTCTATCAACTAAACAAATATTTGGAGATTATAGAGCATTTATAGCTGAATATCCTGAAGGAATATCAGATGACTTAAAAGTAAAAATTACTGAAATGGAAGAACTATCTGTAAAGAATCAGCCTACAGATGGCAAGGGTTTATTCTAATGTATATAAATAAAGTAGAGAAATTCCTAGTTGAAGCGACATTATTAGATCGTACTAATGATACAACTGTAGATATTTCAAGTTTTATAAAAAGTGTAAATATTAAAAAAGACTATTTAAGAAATAGCTTTCCGTTATTCGTAATAGATATAATGACTACAGAACAAGTAAGAGATATAATGAGAGATAACGATATTGCAGTTAATCTTAAAATTGATAAATATATAGACACTGACAACGAATTTTCTGAAGATTCTACAGAGCAACCTGTAATAGATGAGAGAATTATTAGCACTACAATAAGAATTTATGATAAGCCTTATGCATCATCTAGTACATATAAAGAAGATGATGATGAAAATTCAGATTCTATTTCAGAAACAATGAAAGTAATGCCATATCAATTAGTTGGCATACCTGAAGAACTGATAGAAAAGAATAATACACTTATAAACCAAATATACGAAGATACAAAACTAAATGACGTAATTATTAATATCTTATCACAAGTTGAAAAGAAAGAAATATTTTTAGATGATAGTGATAATACAGAAAGAGAAAGTTCGCTTCTTATTCCTCCGTACAATATTGTAACCGCAATAAAATATTTACAAAGTACTTATGGGATTTATAATTCGCCTATTGGAATATTCTTTGATCTTGATAAAACTAGTGTTTACAAGATGTTTAATGCAGATAGACAATACGCAAATACATTTGAAGTTATAACTGTAGATGTAAACGATATTGGTGATGATAATAAATTCACTACACCAATGGTTGATGAAGATAGTAATATTAGACTTTACCTTAAAAATACACCTGCATTTATATCTAATCTTAAAGTGAATAGCGATGTACTTGGTGAAACAACTGTATTTAATTCATATGATTATGACCATAATTTAATAAAACGTGTGTATAATAATGATGAACCAAATGGAAAAACTAGATACTTTTGGAATACTTTACAAGACAAATTATTTGAGGAAATGTTTATAACTAGCAATTTCCAGTATAGTGAAGGTATAGGAATTCCATTATCAAATATCGATCCAAGCTATTTTGGAATCGACACATTATATAAATTAAGTACAGATACTGAATATGCAAATGGTAATTATGAACTAATAGAAAATTCATTCTCTATTTATACAGATGATTATGAGCATTACAATTCAATGATGTATTTAAAATTAAGTAAAATAAAATAAGAAACCGTAATGGTTTCTTATTTTTTATTAAAAGTCTAAATCAAATTCAGTATCTCCATCACTAGATGATTCCTCATCTTGGAGAGATTTTGTTGGGATCGTTTTAATTTCATGTGCGATCATTTTATTTTCTGATTCGATATCTCTACGAGCTAATTTAGTTGATTCTTCTGCATCAATTATATAATGATTTGCGAACTTATTTAATTTTGCTAAAGATCCTGCACCACTTGCACTTGCACTTGCAAATGTTTCAACTGTTCCTAATACGTCTTTAAGTTGTGTTTTGGCACGATAAAACATATAGAATGTTTCTCTTAATGACATTAGCAAAGTTACAATACCAGTTGCTTTATAAGCAAAATCAATAAATTGCTTATTATTTCCAATTAATCCTTGAATACCAGTAATTATAGTACTTAAAATATCATTAGCTTCTAAAATTACATCATCATCAGGAGTAAATTCTACATAATGTTCACGCATAGTTGACACGTTCTTAATTGTAGTTCGGAATTCACCTTTTTCAACACTTCTATTAAATTTAATAAGAGTTGTGATCGGAGCAATTTCCTCATATTTTGGATTTGGCACAATTTCCATGTCTCCAGCTGAGAAATCAACTAAGACCGAAATTAAATAAGACACTGATGAGAAGACAGACATTACTAATGATTGATATTTTAAAATTAATAACGTTTTGTTTCCTCTGTATGCATCTTTAAATTGTGCTGAGTATTGATTCAAATACATGATTGATTTAATAGTTTCTTTTAAATATCGTTGTAACTCGGGAGTCACAGCTTTAGCTGATCTTTCAATTAATACTTCTAATTGAGTTACAGCATCTTGTAATGAACTAATCTCACGGAGACGTTTAATGTCTCCACGAGAACGATCAATAGGTGTTGTATCAAATTTTTCTACTTTTTCTTTTACAGCTTTTAAGACTGTTTCTACAATTTCTTTTACAGATTCTGTTTTAGCAGTCTCTAGTATGATATTTATTTCATGCTCATTAAGAAGTTCGGATTCAACTAAGAATTCTTTTAATAGCTTATCTGTATTCATAATTGCCTCCTTTACATTCTACCAATTTTCATCAATGCTGATGTCAATTGGTCGCCAGTATCTTTACCTTTTAGTGCAGCATATGGTACTATGTCCCAACTAATATTAGAAGGGTCATCATACATATATAATCTTTCACTAGCATCATTTGCAACCATAATACTCATTGCTGAATAGCGTTTCATTAATGATGCTGATAATTTTTTGTCTCTTAGATAGTCAGTTCCTGTGTCAGCTCTTACGTCATCTACTTCTTTTTGTGAGAAGACTAAATGTGCATTGGCAATATTATGATTACGTTTTCCTGCAAGTTTATTAGACAATGCAAGTCTACCAACCTTTTCTAAATTTTGCCATACATCAGCTGATTGAGGAAGATTTTGAATATCTTTTTTAAGTTTTGTTGCACCTAGTAAATCTGATACTAAGTTTTTATCACTACCTGCAGATTGTAAAATACCTTTAAGTGTTTTTCCTTCAGCATTAGACTTAAGGATATAAGCCATTTCTTCAGATGGAACACGAGTAATTACACCAAGGATTCCTATTACAGCAACTAATTCATTGTCTGCATAAGTTCCATCAGCATATCTTTCTTTGAAAGTGATAGTAAGCATTAATGGTGCATTATATTTACGTTCTTTTAATTCTTTTTTATCATACTCTACACTACCATAAGCATAAGTTGCTGCAGCACCGAATTTAGGAGCTACTCTCACTTTTGATTTAGCTTTTGTATTGTATTCATATGTAGTTGTTAACTCTACTGGAATTTTAGTTTGAATGATAGCTTCAGAAAGAACTTCCGCTTGATATTCACGGTTAGTTTCCATTTCCTCAGAAATTAAATCATCTAATTCTTGCAAGTATTCAACATTACCTTCAGTAAGAATAGGATCAGATGATGATACTACCATAGATTCATTGCGATTTCTAGTATTTGCAGGAACATCTAAATATTTTTCAAAATTCTTATTAACTTTAGTTAATAATTGTTGAACTTCACTTGATGATAATAATTCTTTATCTTTTACTTTTTCACCATAAGAACGGAATTTTTTTGCGTATTTATCTTCAGATTTATTAGCTTCTTCTTCGCGTGCAGTAACTTTTTTAATAAGGTTAATTTGGTTGTTTTCAATGTTTTCAATTAAAGATTCAACACGTTCCCAACCTAAAATTTTAGTTGATTTACGTTTTCTTTTTTCTTTCCATAATTTTGCAATTCTAGCATATAAAATTCCACCACCAACAGCAGCACCAAGAATAGCAATGCCAAGAGGCCCCATTAAAAGAGTTGGTACAGTTATCATACCAGTTGCAACGCCTACACCACCAACAGCAGCAGCACCTACAGCAGCAAATTTAAGAGCATCTTGTAGGATAACGGAAGTAATAGACGGAAGTATTTTACCAATTATTTTTTCGTTATTAGCAATTAATTTAATATCATCTTTATTTAAAGTTAAATTTGTTGCATTTGGATCTATAACATTTTGAATTCTAAATTCTGTAACAAGATTGGCTCTTGTTGATTTACTTAGTGGTAAGCCTAATCTAATAACTACATATTCAATATATTCGTGGCCTGCAATTCTATTAGATTGAAGTAAGAATGTTGCTTTTTGATATTTATCTTTTATAATTGCATTTTTAGAATCAGTTAATAGTTCTCCAACAGTTGTGTCAAGAGCCATTTTTAATTCTTCTCTATCTACAACGATATCTGTAGAAGTTAAACGATCATATTTTGGCTTTAAACCTACTAAATATTTTAATTCATTTTTAGCTTTAGTAACTTCATCTTTTTTTGATTTGTCTGAAGGATTATCTTTTGCTTTTCTTTCAAGCGTTATAAGTTTATTTTGTTGGTCTTTAATATCTTTTTTGTATTTGTCCATTACGTTAGTATTAGCATACTTATTTCCTGCAGCTTTAGAAATTTTAGAGCTACTATTAGTTTTACCAAGTTTGCCTTGATTATTATCAGTTAAAAAATCATCAAGCTTAACATAAGGTCTATCAGTTTCGCTAGATTTGCCAGTATCTCTTAGAGTTGAACTAGTTCTATTTTCGTCTCTTAGAGTTGGTGCTTCATTAAGTATTGCAATATCATCTGGATAACTTTGAATAAATTCAATTAAAGTACTAGCATCTTCTTTATTAAGAATAACAGCGTCTTCTAATAATGCATCAAACATTGGAACACCTGTTTTGTACTCTTTATTTTCTTGACGAATTAAGTTATATGCTGAGCTATTTTTAAAGAAATCAACAGCTCCAACTTCGCCACGTACTGCGCTTCTAGCAGTAGATTTTTTTGAAAAATCGTGCCCTGAAATTTTGTCTAATGCTTGTAATGCAATGTTTCCATCATCATTAGATTCATATTCTGAAATATCAATCACTTGGTTAGATACTAATAGGTTGATATACTCAGCATATTGTTCCTCTAACAGTTTTTTTAACATTACAGATGTTTCCGGCTCAACATTATCCGAAATCACGATAGGAAAGGATTTAATAGATCTAGATGCTACATTACGAACGCTATTGCTACCAATAGCTGCCCCAAATGTACCAATTAATCTTTTTTTAGCTTCTTGAGGATCCGTTATAGCTCTAGTGTCTGGATCAATAATTCCTCCAAATCCTGGTTGGTCCACAGATTTTTTATCTTGTGGTTGATATTGTTTGTATTTCTTTTTTAGTTTGTCAGCATATGTTGATTTTTTAAAAAAGAACTCTTGTAAAATTTTGTCATTTCGTTTCATTCTATACCATCATCCTCTCTCGAAAATTTTATATCTTTTCATATAATTTATTGTTTCAACTATCATAATTTTAAAATAATAGTTTTATATCAAAATGAACAATTGATTATATGAAGTTTGAAGGAGTGTGAGAATATGAATAATAAATACATTAATACGAATATCGATGTCGCTGGTCTTGAGGAATTAACTAAGTTTGATGTATATATGCAAAACCATCGTTATGTAGATGCGTTTACAACAGGATTTGCTTATATATTTGTAACTAAACCTATGTTATTCTTATATCCATATAAACCAACTGGAAGTAAGATTACATTATATGAAAAATTAGCTTATGAAAATATGACTAAAGACCATACATTCTCTCAATTCTTAATTGATGAAGCAATGAATGAAAATGATAAAATGCTTATTAAGCAACTATCATATTATACAGATTTTAATACAACTAATTTTTTACCAATATTTACGAATAGAGTAAAATCATTCCAAACACTAGATGTTACAATGACACAAACTGAAACATTTGATACTCGTCATGGTTATAGATTACCCCTTCCAACACACAAAGTTGAAAGCATTGGTTCAAGTACTACATCTCTTGTATGTCCTGAAACTATGAATCTAGATTTTGTTAAAATGATGACATTATGAGTTAATTATATTTCAAATGTTACAGATGGAACTTTCCATGCTAATCCATCAATGATCAAAAATAATGTTCTTGATTATATGAGTTCTATATATTATTTCTTATTAGAACCTGATGGAAAAACATTAAAATTTTGATCTAAATATACAGGCTGCTGGCCTACATCAATCCCTCAATCTAACTTAAGTTTTAGTAGAGGAGATCAATCAACAGTAGAATTAGATATACCATTTACATATGCTTCTAAAGAAGATATGAATCCTTCAATTTTAGAAGATTTTAACAGAGTATCATTAAATTATTTTGAAGAAAGAACTTTGGATGTTTTAGAGGATGATTATCCTTCTATAAAGAAAAGCCCATTGTTATCTCCAGAATCATTAAAAAATAATCCGAATTTTCTTCAAGAAACAAGAGGGCCTCTAGTATTTTATAGAAATGGTGAACTAGAAGATTCTATTAATTCAACATCAATGACAAGTAACTTTGAGCTTAGTTTTGGCGAGAATGTATTTGAAAACACATTTATTGAGACTGGCTTGGACTCAACGTATTTCTTTGAAAATGCTAAGACATTCTTTGCGTCTCAATTAGATGAATAGGAGGTAATAAATTATGAATACAGAAGACCTAGTACTAGTTTCATCATCACAATATAACATATATGAAAAATTATTAGCAATAGCATCAAATTATACAGATATAACGAATGAAGACTTTTTAAAAACTGGTTTGTTTGGTTATATTACTGAATCGATGGCTATGATTGCTCGTGATAGTTCATATCATAAAACTATGTTGTATAATGAATCATTCTTAAACACAGCAAATATGCCTAAATCAGTATATAATTGGGCTAAAATGTTCAATATTAATATAGCAAATGCTACTCCTGCATATACTGAAATTATGGTTACAATTGATACGGATAATATTGCAAGCCCATATAGCTATACACATACTGAAATCAAGTATGGTGTTGAAGTTACATCAGCGAATAAATCTATGCTTATTATAGACCGTTCAAACCCATTTATTGCGGGTGAATTAGAATTTATGATGGAACGTTCTATTATGATATACAAATCATCTGCAAATGCATCTTACATTGTTAAGTACATTAGTACAGAAGAATCAACTACAACATTTCAAAATCTAGAGTCTTATTTCTTAAAAAGTAATATATCTAGAACTGATGGTAAAGAATACTTATCATTTGTTATAAGAGCATATCAATATACAAGAAATGAAATTGCAAAACAAATTAGTAGTGCATCTTTCTTAGATACTAAAATTCATAATTTCGAATTTGCAGATCAATTTGTATCGGCAAGATTACATTATACTAAAGGTACGTCTACTAGAGAAGAAATAGAACTTAGATATTCAAATATCCCATCTACAAGTACAATAGCTGCTACTCAAAAATTTGCATACTATAACTTATCATCTGATAACTCAATTCAAATAAAATTCTCAAATGCTTCTGGTGATTTTATTCCAGCTGCAAATAGCACTCTTTACTTAGACCTTTATTCAACTAAAGGTGCTTCAGGAAATATTGAATATACAGGTGACATACTACTTAGTTTGGCTGAAGAAGAAATGCGTAATTTACCAATCTATGCAACACTTTTTAATAGCTATGCTGTTGGTGGAATAGACACACCTTCAATTAATAAAATAAAAAATGTAATCATTAGTGAAATTTCAACTCGTGATGTTATCGTTACTGAAACTGATATCAATAATTATTTCTTAATTCTTACAGCACTACTTGAAACTATTAATGATGGAAAAATTACATTCATTAAAAAACGTGATGATATTTTACGAAGAGTATTTAGCTCATATATCTTGATGCGAGATGGACTAAAAAGTGGTTCAACTGCACCTTCAGGGTATCTTTCTAAAGCATTACCTACAAATACATTAGACGCAGACTTTACAGTTTCTGACAATGTTAGTAAACCATTTGGTTCTATCATTGAAAGAAAAGCAGATACAAATAATGAATATCATTATGTACTTGATCCATTAGATGAAAATGACTATTACATCATTCCATTCTATACAAGAGTTACTCTTTCACCTTTCAAAAAGGTAAAATATATCTATAACTTAACAGATATGAGTACAAATTTAGCATATAGAAATGTTTCAAATAGTTCTAGTGATAAATATTTTGTGCCTTCAACTGTTTCTGTTTATAGAGGAATAGAAGGCATATCTACAAGTGACTATTATTCACTAAAATTTGCATTTGTAACAAACTTTAACTTGCAAGAAGAATCATTAAAAACCGATAATTTTGATATATCATTCTATCGTAAAGGAACTGATAGTGTTGCAATTGCTACTATGAATTTTGAAGATGGTGATAATTTTAAAATAACTAGTGAAGAAGATACCGATAATGCTGGTGTATTTGAAACAATTATTGAATTTAAAGTTTATGTAAAAGATTCAGGAAATGAATTTAATTTTGCAACTAATGAAACTACAGATTATGGAACGAATATTATATTAGTTAGCCCTGATGATTTAGAAGTTGCTCTTCCTGATGATGTAAAGTTAGTATTAAAATTTAATAATGTCACTAGTGATAGTATAGATATGGACTTTATTTCAGGTGGTTACTTGTCATTATTTAGAAACTTAGATGAACTAATGTATTCGGATATTGATATTAATGAAGATGAAGCTCAATGAACTGAAATAATAACTGTAGCTACAGGAACATTAGATCCAGTACATCCTACAGTAAACGCAGTTGTATATACACATTATATTGATACAGATGATGGAAGTTTATGGACTTCTGATGGAGTTGATACTTGGACAGACAATACATTAATTAATTTAACAGCGACTGATACAGAACCTGCAACAGTTGATGAATCTTATTGGCTTACACTTACAACTAATAAACTATATCAATATCATTTAGCTACATATATTACATCGATAAAAATTAAAAATATTCCACTTGTACATTCATCATTCTTTACAGGTGAAGAAAGTAACACGAAATTTATCAATCAATTATTTGTATATATCGATATGTTAAAAGAAAATCTTGGAAAACTAGAAACGAACACTTTTTTCGATTTAAAATTCTATAATACATATGGAGATGCACAATATTACAATACACTAAGTACTAATTTAAAATTAGAACTTGATATCCATATTAAAGAAAATCAGTTTAGTGAAGGTTTAGATACGAGTATTAAAGATTATGTAAGATTATTAGTTGATATGGCAAACAATCAAAAATCATTAAAGATTTCAGAGTTAATTAGAAGCCTTACAACACAATATTATAACCAAATAGATCATGTTGATTTTAAAGGTCTTAATGATACGTTTACTCAATATATTAACGAAGACTCTTCAATTAAGAAAAATCTATACGCACCAGAGTATTTAAATATTCCTGAAGCAAATCTAGATTATATAGTTATATACGATTATGATGGCACACAATATTAAACAATATATTATATGAATTATAAAATATAGTATACGAGAGGATGGTTAAAATGGCAAAAGAATTTGAACTTACTAACGCTTTATGTGGGGTTGGTAGTAAAACATTAAAGAAAAATCAAAGAATACAAGAGCAAACTAATGAATATTTGGAAAAATATTATGCTGGTTTGAGAGACGAACAAACTCAAAAAGAAGAAGCTTTAAAAGAATCAATGCTTAGCGGTGCTGCTTTCTCACAATCTTCTGCATATATGAGAAATAAACAAAGAGTACAATTAATGGAGCAAGCTATTAAATATAATAACCGTGCTGCTACAATTGTTATGGCCGACTATCTTTCTAATATTGTTGAAAGTGCCCTTTTAATGGAAACTGAAGAATTTGCAGAATTAAATCCTGCGTATAGAGCAAATATTAGAGAAACAGTTTTAGCGTTTTTAGAAAATGCTGATTTAAACGAATCAGTGAATGAAAAACGTACTCTAAAAATTATGGAACATATTTCTAGAAATCTTCCTGATGTTAAAACAGGAATTTATCTTAAAGAAGAAGAAATTGTAGATATCGTTAAAAAAGCAACTCCAAAAGAAGTTAATAATTCAATTGAGGATTTAATTGGAGATGTAAAAGAAAGAGTAGCAAATTTAGTAGCTAAAGAACAAGGCGCTGAAGAAGAATTACAAGATCAAATTGATCAAATTGTAGCTATTAGTGAAGCTGCTAAAGCTAAAAAAAGAGTAAAATCTGAAGTTAAAGATCAAAAGAAAAAAGCAATATCTGATAAAATTGCTAAAAAAGCTGGAGTAGATCCTGCTGTAGTGTCAGGAGATCCACTTCCAGTAGAAGAAGAAACTCCTTTAGAAGAAGTGCCTGCTGTAACTCCAACTGCTGCAACAACTGAAGCATCTACTACAACTATAGATCCTGCTGTAGCTGGCGTTGGTAAAGAAACTAATATTAGCATTGCAACAGATGGAACTGTATCTGTAAATATTAAAGAATCATTTTATAGAGAAACACCGGCAAAAGGCGTTCTTGAGACATTTGCCCTTAATGAAGCACTTGAAATGATTGAAGAAGGACATGAATATAATGGCGAGTTAGCACTTGGTAATGCTATTATGTATATCACAATTCTTGAAGCATTCAATGCAACAGGTCTTTTAAACATGCAACCTATAGATTATAAAAAAATTGCTGCAAGACATATACGATAAATAAAGAAATAACCGAAAGGTTATTTCTTCTTTTTAGTTTGTAATTATTTGAATATATGGGTTTGCTGTCTTTACTAAATATATTTTATCTCGTATTGGAATTCTATTAGCTTTTATATCACTCACTATTCGTCCTGGATTTATTCCATTTATAGTAAATAACATTTCTTTTCCTGGAGTTGGTGCATATAACTCGGCATCAAAGATTTCTAAATCTGAAGGATTAACTCCATTATTTAGTTGATAGTATTTAATAATTGGAACCATAATATCAAAATGTATTTTAGATAGTTTTATATAACTACTGTGTTTCATTGTAAATACTTTATACATATACTGTGAAAAACTAGTTGTAGCGAATGGTACAGTCTTCGTTTTGTTTCTATACAATGCTGTAATATTGTCTATTTGACTAGAATTAAACTCTAAAAAACCATTTTTATTATAGCCTTCAATTGTTTTTCTAATTATATTATACGATACTGCTGAATTTTTATAGATGTTAAAATTGTTTTTAATAACACTTGAATATGATTTGACGATATTTTTTGAATTGTTCTCATTTTCGGTATTCACTGAAAGAAGGTTCTTTATGAACGAGTACATAACACATGATACAATAAGTTTATCAGTGTTATCATCAAATTCTACAAGCATTAGACCTTCATAAACCCCTTGTTTTAACTCACTAATTCTCATCTATGACCCTTACAATTGTTTCTTTCATTTTTTCTTTTAGCAAAGATGCATCTTTAATATTATTTCAAAGATAGTCGTCATGTAAGTCAATATAATCTTGAGATTTTTCAGCTAGTTCTAGTAGAGCGCCTTTACATACTGTTAGTTGTTTCGTTACTTCGTCGTACATTATAACACGCTCCATTCATCTATAAGAATTTTTTCTAATAAGTTGTCAATAGTCATATCTTCTTTTCTATATATTGTTTTCTCAGCAATAGTTGTATCAAGTGTTGGCATATAGCTTTTTGTTGTATCATTTAATTTTTCTTTATAAAATACCTCGTAATTCTTTGTGAAACTATTTCCATCTGTATCATAAGCATTATACTTATAAAAGTTTTGGAATAAATTATAAATTAAGAAATTTTTAAAATCTAATTTAGTTGGTACATTTCGCTTGTAAGTTCTAACTAATACTTCAGGAATATCTAAAGCTGCCGTAATTTTGGTAAAATCATTATAGGCTTTTAATCTTTTAGATTGATCTGCTAGATGTACCTTTCTAGATAAATCTGAAGGAAATCTCTCATAATCTAATAACTTTGTGAATATATTTTCTGTAGCTAAGTTCTCTAAAATATATGGCATACTTTGTGTATAAATTTTAGTATTTATAGTACTACTTTCAACTTGAATATCACCAACGATAATTCTAGGGCTAAGCAAATCATAAGTTATTAAGTCTTTTGTAGCCTCTGGTAACTCAAATAATGAGTTATCTTTTTCTAAGCCTTTTAAATAACCTTCGGAAAATATTCGCATATTTGTTAAAGCATTATCTGAAAATAACATGTCTGAGTCATAGAATAAGAAATCATCATAACGTTTTTCCATAAATACTGCAGATAGCTCTTTTATAGCTCTCATACGTTGATCATATATAACATTTTCAGCTATAAGATTACCTCTGATTCCAGTTATATCTTCAGTTGGATAACCCATCATAAAATAGTGTGAATAGTTGAAATTAGCTATAAGGTCTTCTATAGTTACAGGCTCAGTAATTGCTGAAGCTCTATATATTGTAGAGTTTGATTTTAAATTAAGTTGTGTTCCTGTAGTTACATTATGTTCATAATCTAAAAATTCAGTAAATTGGGGTTCAGGAGCAATTTCAGTTACAACGGTTTTTATATAAGACTCTTTATATTCTACATACATGCTATTATCAAAAATATCTTTTAAAATAGTAGTTGTTTCAGCTTTTTCTATATCCAAAGCATCAAATGAACTTAGAACGGGCGCGTCATATTTTTCCAATATAAACACTGATTGTTGGTTTATATTTATAGAATCTCCAAATATAGTTTTATCATGTGTATAATCGAAATTTGTTGGTATTAAGAATGAGCCTGCTGTATAAGTACCATCAGTTGTAACATTAATTGTATATGCCATTCCATTAATAACAAAAACAGGATTTTCATATTCATTTATAGTTGATTTAGTATTTTTAAAAGTATATTCATCATATTCTATATCGCCTATTGTTATACTATTTACTGCAACACTATCTATTTTCATTTTTAAATATTTTCTAAAGTTATATTCAACCACTTCGAAATAATAATATCCATCAAATATGTCTAATGGTATTAATAAAGTTCTATCTATAACATACATACTTCTAAAATGTGTATCCAATAATATTGTTTCTCTTGTATCACTTAGATTAATATTATCAATTGCTGTATAAGAAACATTTTTATATTGATATAAATTATTATCATCATCAATCCAATATGCATCGGTTGAACTTGTTGGAGCAGTAGTACTAACAGTTCTAGTTAAAGCTATGCTAGTTCAATCTCCATCATATTGTCTTAAAATATCAGTATCTGTTGTTGTGTCTATTCAATAATCATCAGTATCTGAATTTGTTGGAGCAGTATCTTGTGCTATAACGTTTAATTGAACTCATTTGTTAATTCCTGTATTTTCCAGTACTCTAAGTTTTCTAAGGTTATCTAAGTTTAATACAGTTTGAATCGGGTAATTTGGAGTTTCAACAACTACTATTGGAGTTCCAATAACAGGAAGTATACTTCTACTTCTATCTATATATTGATATTCAGTTGGAGTTCCAGTTGTATCAGTCCATGTATCAACTCCGTCAGAAGTCCATAAGCTTCCATCATCTGTATCAATATAATGCGTATATACAACTGCGTTTACTGTAGGATGTACTGGATCTAATGTTCCTGTAGCTACAGTTGTTAGTCTAGTATATGTTTTAGTTCTAGTATATTCTTCATAATAAACTAAACTTTTATTTCTAGCAATTCCACTGTCAAGTATTCCAAGAACTTCAGGATTAAATTGTGTGATTCCGATTTGTTCATTTACAGTATTTATTTTATTATATACTTCTCTAATAGACGCATTGTGACGAGAAAATTGATCCTCTAAAGAATAATTTATAGTTTCTCTATCATATTCTATAGTTTCTCTATCATATTCGTCTAAGAATATTAAATTTCCTTCAGCATCAGTATCTTGTATTTGGAATAATGTATTCTCATAAATATAGCCAATTGCAGTAGGAACATTATTTTTGATATTTCAACGTTGGTATGATGGATCCCAATTAGCTGTAAGTGGATCGACAGTATCAAATAATACAGTTTGGTCTTTATTACCAGTCATTGTAAAAATTGTTTCATCTGTTTTTGAAAGTATTTCAGATAATTTAATAAAATTTTCTCAGGTAACAATATCACTTGTAAATCTATAGTGATGACCAGTTACAAAATTTAGAGTAGAATCATAGAAAAGACTTCCAGTAAATACTGGGTCATCGATTAGTGCGTAAATAGACGATCCTGAAAAATATGTATCTAATTCATCATAAATATCTACAAAATCAAAAGTAGATCTATAATAATATGAAGTACCAACCACATTATTCATTTCGAATTCATATTCATATATAACTGGAGTTATATATTTTGGAGTAAATACTGTTGGTGTTAAGTTAGTCTTGTTAAAATACTCCATAAATAGATTGATAGGAATATCATTTAAATGTATACCTTTCATATTATCACCTCATTTTTCATATAATTAATTGTTGAGTTATAAAATACAATTAAGCAAATAAAAAAGAATAACCCTAAGGTTATTCTTAATTTTTTATTGCATTTTTAGCACTGTCAGCAGTTTTCTTAGTTGATTTAGCAAGTTTTTCAGCATCTGTTAGTGTTATTTTATCTTTTCTTTTCAAGATACCAAATAACTTACTACCAGTTTCTTTAGTTTCTTTAGCATTTTCAACTATTTCTTTAGCTTCTTTTTTATTAATATTTTTTAATGTTTCTACAGCTTTAGCAAATCTTAATTTTGCTTGTTCTTTAAATTCCTTAAATTTCATAATTACACCCCTTTCAGTATTTTTATATAAGTATAATTAATTGTTCTATTTACCGAAACCATATCCATTATTATTTGATATTTTTATTGTTGAAGTATCTTTAATAATATTATCTTTAATAATAGCAATATATAGTGTACCTACTAAATGCTCTACATGTTTTACAATATATGAGTATGCTCCAAAATATTGTCCTAGTTCTGGTGTAGCCCAATTAATATTTGATAATAGCATTAAGTCTATTGGATTACCAATAATATATAAGTCGCATTCAGTAATATCATAATTTGTTAAAAGCTCGCAAGCTGCGAAATCAATAACAGGTTTTAACATTTCTCTCCATTGTACTGGGGATCCAGCATAACCTATAGCTGGTATTACATCGAATACTCCATCACTTTTTGAAATTAAATTTTCTATATCTTTAAAGCTTTCAGCGCCTAATGTATCTCGTATTATTAATAATTCTTCATTAATTAGAGTTTCTCTTAATGCTCTTGCTGAGTTTTCTATATTTTTTAGTTGTTCTTTTAATTTATCGTTTCTCATTATTTTATATCCTCTCTTATTTTCATTAGTATTTCACCAAGATGATTCTTTCCATAACCGTTTACAATGCCCCAGAATGTATCATTCCAAGTATTATTTTCAGCTATAAATTGATCTTTAGTGTTTAATAGTTGTTTTTTTAAGTTTGGTTTTGAAAATTTTATTCTAAGTATTTCTTCCATAATACCGAGTTGTACAACATACCAATCAGAACGCAGCTTAACTTGCTGTCCGAGCTTCTTAGCATCATATCCTGATATTCCTATGAATAATATTCGGTCTTCTTCATTAGCGCATTTGGCCGCTTGATATGCAGCTTCTGAGCATCCAAAAGTTAAACCATTATAATCAATTTTAATTGAGTACATATTACTAAGGAAACTATTTATAGTATTTACCATATTTTAATAGTATTTATATATCGTATTTCCATATAAACCCCCCAGCTTTCTTTCGCTTATTTTTACAAACTTTAATAATAGCACTATTGTCTATGCCTGTTCTTCTAGAAGCTTCCGCAGCGCTAGAAAATTTATTAATTATATTATTGGTAGTTAATTGAATTACTGGCCGACTTTTAACTTTAGCAGCGGCTTCTAATTGATATTTAGTAGGTACTTGGCCTTTATGGGCCTCAGCTAATTTCGATTTATGTTCTTCTGAAAAACTCCGGCCTTTATTACTTTCTGAAATTTTAGATCGATGTTCTAATGTAAATGATTTTCCATAATTATGATTATCTTTTCCACACATACTTTCAGATTTATTCTTTTTTACAATATCGCTACGTTTTATGCCAGTTAGAGCATTAGATATTAATTGTTTGCTCTTTTGAGAATGTTTAAAGAATTCTCCTCCAGATGTAATATTATAACCATATATCGGATTATTAGATTTAAAAAGTGTTATAGCCTCGATTTCAAGTTTAGAAGCTATTTTAGATGTATTGATATTTTTAAATAATATTTCGTGTTTAAAATTTTTTCATCCATATTTTATAATAGCCCTATAAAAATATGTATTATGCTTATAGCATCTACCATTATTTCCTGCTCGTTCATTAAGAGTTTTAGTAGTAAGGCCAATATAAGCTTTTCCATTTGGGCTTGTATGCTTATAAATTATAAAGTTTTTCATATTACAACATCACTTCCTTTAATTATTTGTTTCACGACCGGATCTAAATAAATAAAATTTAAAACATCTAGTCTTTGATTATAGTAATTTTAGCAAGTATCTCTGTTCTAGGTTTTAGTGAATAAAATTTATGACTATTCACAAATACTATTCGTTTATCATCATCAAATAATACATTATGGAGACTATCTATTGTAAATTTTAAATAATTATCAATATCTGGTCGTATTGCTGGAAGAATAATCTGTTTCTCTTTTAACACAGATTTCTTTATTGATTCATTCTTTTGAATTGCTACATAGAAGTTAATATCTATATCAATATAATATTCAGCTGTTTTGTTTACAACTAATTTTGTTAATCTGCTTTTAAGATGTGCTGGTATTTGTTTTACATAAAGTTGTTGATCTTTTTTCATTAGACCGCCTTTTTTATTATAAAAACGACCACCACGGCTTGTATATCTTTCACGAACATAATTCTCAGGTGGACCATCTTTAAAGAAGGCCAACGAAATAGTTTCTTTCGTTTCTAAATAATCATCAGTTATCTTTTTGATATATTCAGCATCGTCTAATTTTTCGTCTATTTTTTTTCTTTCGGCCATTTTACCCTACGCTTTCCATATAAAAATTTGATGATCTCAATTATAACATCTTTTCTTAATTCAGATACCATAATTCTATGGCCAACTTTAGTTAAGATTTCAATTCGTTTATCGGTTGATGTCACTTTATCAAATATATAGAATGCTGCATCAATAGGAACGATTTCATCATGTTCAGATATATAGATTCTAGTTGGTGCATCAATTGTAATTATATGCTTTTTAACATTGCTTACAAGTCTCATAAAATTAGTAAAGACTGAGATTTTTACCCCTTTTAATGTATCAGCGTAATCTTCAGCTAAATTAATTGTAGAGTTTTTATCAGCTATAAATTCATCCATAAGCTCTTGTGCTGCATTATCGTTTAATACTTTTTCTATAATCTTTGGCAAGTCTTCTTCATTTTTTCCTTTGTGTGCTTTAAAGAAATCACCTACTTTTGATATAATTTTGTTTCCTCCGCCATACTTAAATGCTGGTGAAATAAGAACCATTTTGTCAGCTCCATAATGACTTGCAAGATGACCTGCAATAACTCCACCCATGGAAAATCCCATAATGTAGACCTTTTCATATTGTTGCTGAAATACTTGGTACTCAATTTCAACTTGTCTTAAGCACTTTTTATAATTAAATGTATTAATATCATCATCATAACCATGTCCTTGTAATTGAGTCATCCAGAAATCTATTCTATTTTTCTTTAGTATTCGTGGTAAATCATCAAATCCCGTTGTTGCATTTCCTAAAAAACCATGGACAATAAAGAATCCAATTTTTTTCTTTTTAATTTTAATCACCTCTCCTATATAATTAGTTGTTGATTTTTCTATAAAGACTTAAAAAAGAATAAGGTTTCCCTTATTCTTATATTCGACTCATTCATGGTACAGACTTCATATTTAGAGTTTTAGCTACTTTAGAGCGTTCCGTAGTTATATAACTACTGTGTATAGCTTTTTTATCGTCACTAAAATCATTTCATAAGCCATTATTAACTGTTGCATTTCCTTCACTAGAAATACGATTTATCATTTGTTTCCAGTATCTATTTAATGATTCACTTTCACCATTATTATATAGAGCACCTAGTCCAGCCATATTATCTAAAAATACGGTAAATGATGGATTAGCTGATAAGAAATTAAGTCGTTTAACCATAGCTAAGTATGGGTATAAATCTGTAATTGTAAATGAACCTGAAATGGCTCTTGGAAGTTTATCTTTAGTCCATAAGTTTCCGTCACCACCTCTGATTCATGTAACATCAGATATAAGTGCTAAGTCTGATGTAAATAAACCAGGAATATCAGCTCTAACAAAGAATGGAGAAACATACCCATTTTGAGCTGCCTGTCTTGGAAGTGCAAATGCTAATAATGAGAAGAATGGTACATAAACATATTGAAATATACTTAATGGATCCCCATATGGAGATACAAAGTTAAAGTTAAAGTTTAAGTTCTTGCTATAATTACTATTTTGCCATAAGTTCGGATACATAACTTTCATACCATTAGTTACTGAAAAAGCTTGTACAATTGAACTTAGATCTTGATTGGTTGCAATATTTTTAGCGGCATCCAATAGAGCTGTTCATTTGCCTCCTTCAGAATTAGGTGCTAAATTTTGCATTGTTCCTTTAAAAATATTAATTTCTTGATCTATAACACCAACAGTACGTCTAGCGGCGCCAATTGCGTCACTTCCCATACCTGTAATATAATTTAATCTTTGGAATTGATCGGATGCTGAGTTAGCTTCACTTTCAAGTCCAACTGATAGTTCTTGATTACTTACAGCTTCAGAAACAGCACTCATAGTTACATAGAAACCAAGTGACGATTTATATTTATTTTGAAGAGTTGTTTCATAATCTAAAGTTCCTGCAGATGCAGTAGGATCAAAGAATGAGAATAAATTAAATGTGTTTTCTTCATTAGTTGTTCCTAATCCAAGTTTTATCCACATTGCATTAAGCATAGTTTCTAAATAAGAATAATATTGATTGTATTTTGCTTGGAATGTATAATATCTTCTATCTTTTTCAGCAAATTCAGGGTCTAAGCCATTTTTAAGAAGATAGCTCATTGATTCTTCTAAACCATTTGTTTGATTTAAATATGTATTAGTTTTAACAGTTGAGGTACCATTACCAGATGTAATATTTTTAAAAGCACCAGAAATAGAACTTCTTATTGATTGTGTAAATGAACCACCATTAAACTTTGGAAGTCCAGGAGTTAAGCTCAAAAATACTGAGTCTTTAATGAATGTATTTATGGTTACTCGATTATTTGGGTCTGTTATTTGGTTAAATAATGGAGGCCCACCTAAAAGTAAGTTCCCATATAAATTTGCACTGTTACTACTAGATGGATCTAATGGAGTACTTTTAGAGAAATTTATTTTATAAGTTCCTACATTATTTACATAGTCACTAAGAAAACTATTATTTCCGCCACTTCAAGCTCGTTCCATTGCTAAGCCATATTTAGTTTCTGTAACTCCGTCACTATAAAATAATGCGGCTGTTACTGTTTCAGCTACAGCATTTAATGCTTGACCGAAAACATTGCTAGCACCACCAACTAAGGTCGACATTTTTTTTAAGTCTTCACCGAATGATGACATAATTGAATCATTGGTTGTAATATTTTTTGTATAAGTTTGATTTCAATCTCATGCTGCAGCATCAGTGTTACTTAAAATACCAATTGTTGAACTGCTATTTGCAGAATATGATCCAGCATTTATGATTGTGTCCATTGTATTTTTAATTAATGAAGTAGCTGAAGAGAGTGCTGCTGAGTATAAAGATGAACTAGCATCTGTTACAAATGAATCTACATCTCTAGATAATTGGTCTAAAGAGCTTAAGTTAGATGAATAAAAATTAATACTATCTATAACTTGCTGAGTCGTATCAATAATATCTGTTATTGTTTGAGCATCTAATCTAGCTAAGTCTTCAACATTTAGTATTAAACCATTTCTAGCATCTATTAAAAGTTGTTGCATTTAACGTCACTCCCTTCTTAGTGTCCTTGTAGTATTGAATCTAGCCCAGTGGGAAAACCACCTTGTAAAAATGGGCTAGACTTACTATTACTACCTAATTTTGCTATATTTTGTAAAGTTGCACCCGTATTTGCAATAACTGCATTTCTTTGAGTGTTTCCTGTATTTAATAGTGTTTCAAGTGATGAAATCTTCATGCTCATTTCGGCAATTACATCCATAAGTGAAAGAGTTTTTCCTTCATAATCTACTTTATCATAGATTCCAGGATTTACAGCTATAACTTTCATTGGAGTTGATTTCTCTGCAGAACTCATTTTTAGTGCTTTAGAAATTCCGCCAGATGCAAGTTCGCCTTTAGACATACTAGGAACAGGTTTAACTGCAAACTTTTTGGCATCTCAATTAATACTTACTTGTTCTTCATTCGGTTTTCCATTAGTTGAATCACCTGCTATAAATTGAGATACTGGTGTATTACTTGCTGCAGAGCTGGTTCCATTTGCGAATTTTGGTAATGCTTTTCCAAATCCGCCAGTAGCTAAACCAAGAACACTACTTACAGGACCACCAAGAACAGGACCAATTGCTACATTTATTGCAGCTTTAGCCGCAGTTTTCGCTAATTGTTCAAGTTTGCTTACTTTAACATCTTCTCTTGTGGTAACATCTTGCATTGCATTTACGATATATACTGGTAATGCTGGTTCTGTTTTAATACGAGTAATACCCATATCAATTGCAGATTCTGATAATACGCTACTGCCCTTTTCATTTTTTTGAGTCTTTTCTTGTTCTTTCATTATTTCGGCCATTAACATTGATGATTGGTCGAATACTCTTACTGCTAATGCACCATTTCTAATTTTTATATTTCTAATTGGACTAGAAATATCAAATGTAAACATATTTGGCGCTGTTAAAATATTTTGGTTCTTTTTACTATATTCGCTTGCTGATTGTCTAAGGCGTCCGTCTTTTTTACCCAATTCAAAGTCTATACCTTTTCCTAATCCGTTAAGATCTTTTTTTCATGTTTTTTGTCTTAATGTAATTGGAGAATCATCTGAGCTACTATTTACTTGATTAATAACAAATACTGGTAATGCATGTGTTGCAACTTCATTAAATATATCATTTGGAAGTGGGCTTGATAATTTAATTCCAATATTTGTAATTTGATTAGCAACATATACTGGCACCATTGGATCTTTAGTTGTAATTGATACTTTTAGATCATTATTTTCTAAATTATTTGAAGGATAAACATAAGGAGTCTTGTCTCCAAATTTAGGAATTTTGTCTTTAAACATTGACGCTGTTTCTTTAGCCGCTTGATATGCAGCTTCATTTTTATATGCTTTTCCTGCATTATGTGCGTTAGTTCGGTCTATATCCATGTCCATGACTCTAGTTTCAGCTTCTTGGGCTGTTGATAATAAAGCATTTCTGATATCTTTAGGTTTACGAGCTTTTCCAAATAAACCTGTTGTTTTTATTCCAGGAGTAGTTTCAGCTAATTTTAATATCTCTTGGTAATCTTTTCCTTTTAAGTTTTTTTGTTGTTCTAAAATATCAGAGGATATTATATTATTTCCTGATGCAAGATCAAATTCAGATAATGCATCTTGACGATTAATCATATTAAGTGCTTCTTTAGCTTTTTTTCTACTAGTACGTTTTGTTCCTAAAATTGATTCTTGAGTACGATATGCAGCTCGTCTAGAGCCTTTTACAAAATTAGCTGTGGCTCCTGGTAAACCAGCTTGTCAACCTTGAAATAATCCAGCAATTCCACCTAGACCGGCCATTGGTATAGATGCAACAGCTCCACCAATTGTTCTAGCAATAGTTCCTGGAAGATCTTTAGTTCTACTTACAGCTCTACTTGCAGCTCCACCAAGTGGGACTTGCCTATTTTTAGAAGTAAAACCTTCTTTAGTACGAGCTTTAGCAATTTTAGCATTTTTCTTTAATTCTCGTAATTGTTCGTTATTTAAACCAGCTTCACCAGTTACAAATGCATAACTTGTATATTGCAATAAATCATTATATGTTTTTGTACGAAGGAATGCACCAGCATACATAGTATCTGATTTACCCATAATTAATGAAACATATAATAACACTTTATTTATAATTTGGGTTGATATTTCTTTAAATGAAGTTCCATCTTCAATATCAATTCTTAGATTATATGCTAAACCTGCAACTTCAGCTTGGTCATATATATCTCTTAATACTTTTTCTAATTCTCTTTTAAGTTGACCGTATTGATTAGTAACTTTTTTAGGAATCTTAAAACCTTTATCATAAGCTGCAAGATAATGTCTTATATCTTTGGGTGATGCTGATTTTTCTACTTTTTTATAAACATCTTCAAAACTTGAAGTATGAAATTGGCCAGAAGAAGTCTTTTTTCTTTTTTGCCGAATAGATTGAACATCTTTTTTAATTTGGCGTTCATCAACTTGAATATCTTTAAGAAGGATTTCTAAGTCTTGTTGTTTCATATTAATAATCAATGTTTCTGTACATTGTTTATTAAGAGATTCTTCAGTTGCATGTGTTTCTAGAAGAGCTGAATCACCATATTGAGTTATGATATTTTGTTTATCTTCATATGATCATGTTGAGACCATTTTGAATACATATTTTCTCAATTCAATAATCTTGGAGTTAGACATACTTAAACTTTGGTAATTTGCTCTTGCAATACTTTCAGATACTGCACTTGATGTTGAACTTGATAAGCTTCTTTTAGTCACACCAGAAGACAAACTACTGTCAGTATAATCATCTTGATTTCTTAATCTTTGATTTAAGCCTAAACCTGCTGTATTATTTACTGAAGATGCCATAAATATCACCCTACTTTCCATATTTCGTTTTTTATCATATAAAATATTGTTAAGCTCAAAACAATTAATTATCATTTAAAAAGAAAATAAAAGGAGCTGGATAATATGAAACTAAGCCAAAAAGATTTAGACTCAGTTATTATAAAAAAATTGGAGAGATTAGACCCACTTGTAGATAATTTTACACCCGGAGAGAAAGGTGCCTTTGTAAGTTATGACGGCCAAAATTTTAATTTACGAAAAGTAAATAATTTAACTCTTAACAAAATTACAAGCGTTAGTGAAATTGAAGCTCTAAACGCTCAGTTATATGATGAATCAATCTTAGTAAAAAGCAGTATATTTACTAATTTTAATATGAATAATAGAGCTAATACAAATTTCAGAACACAAATTGTAGAACTTACAGGAAATACTGCATTTAAGACGGATAATGAAATAAGACTTATAAAAAAAGGTAAGACTTATATTCTTATACTAGATCGTAAAGGCATTTTCTATAAATATAATTTAGAAAAAAAAGAGATAGACTTTAAATTAGATATCGCAGATAAAGTTAAACACTTATTTGCTGTAACTAATTTTCAACCTTATGATATATTAGACTTTGATATCTTCCGTGGTGGATTCCTATTCTCTACAAAAAACAATGGTGTATTCTTTGCTGATATCGAAGGTAACAATTTAGAAGTTTTATTCCCTGAAAGAGATATTGTATTAGTAAAAGATATTAATGAAAAAGATATTATTCTAATTGATACACATGGTGTAGTTACAATATATGATTTTGATCAAGAGTTAAAATTAGAGACATTTAATATACTAAAAAAAGTAGATCAAACTATTAAAGCTATTACAATATGTGATGACGAAATAATTCTTTTAAGCTCACATAAATACAAAACTAGTACTGAAAATATTATTCATATATTGAAAAAAGACTTAGCTGGAATTGGATACAACAATATTACAGCTAATGTATATCCTGGTACTGATGTATTCGGATATATTCCATCATTTATAGATGCTGATGATAAATATATTTATGTTTCAGGATTAAAAGAAAACAAAGAGTTATTCGTATGGAAATATAATCGTAAAGAATTATATAAAGAATATAAAGAAATCATCTTTAATAAATTGCCGATAACTGGTTTAAACTTTATAAAATTTGAAAACTCAAAAATATATATTAACTGTCAAGATAAATTATTAGTAATAGACGAAGATGGAAATATTAAAAGTAATATTAAATTAGGTTTTGATAAGATCCAAGATATTATTTTCGAAAATAATAAAGCTTTTATTTTTTCTGGTAGTGAACTATCTTGGTATATAATTCCTAATTACATTTTTGAAAACGAGTTCAATGCAATACTTTATGATGGTGAACCATGTAACAGTATAGACATATTTGTTAAAGGAAATACTGGTAATGAGTTAATCATGCTATTAGATTCTGAAACACTAGAACAAATACAGCCAACATACTATGCAACATATAAAGGAAATTCATATATAAAAATCTTAGGAAAAACAATTAAATCACTTACTGCAAAGATTACTGTATTTGAAGATACTGTAATTGAAGGAATTGTAGTAAAAGCTGATAGAATTTTTGTTAAATAGGGGTGAGAAAATGTTAGAAAATAGAATAAAAAAAGTAATACAAACAGTCTATAAATTTGACTTTTCCAACTCTGAGCTTGTAGATGGTAGAGAGTTAGTAGTTCAAAATAATATAAGTGAATTTGTTATGGCCTTTGGTCGTAGAGATTTAGATAATGGTATTATTGTAACTCCATCAGGTTATAAAAAAGGGTTCGTATACAAGTCAGCAAATGACGGCGAAATTTATAATCATCCCAACTGAATTCCTGATGTTATTAATTTTTCTTTTAATATCTACGGATTAAAAAGAAATGCGTTTTATAAATTAACTGTTATTAGTAGAGATACAGGTTCTAATAGAGTTATTACAAATGATAGACGATTAGTAATTACAAATGATGAAAATGAATTATTACTAGATGAAGATCTTACAGGTCAATACAAAAATAAAGAATTCAATTCATTATTCAGAAGCTTTAAAAATGAAGCAAATCTATTCTTTTCAGTAGGAAAAATATTTATTAGCGATATTATTATTGAAGAAGTTGAACTATTAGTTGAAGATGAACTAATAACTGATGAACCTGATTCTCAATTTGAAGATGGTAAACTAAAACTTGCAGCATATGGTGTGTTCACAACACAACCTAATACTGATACTGAATATAAAGGCCGCTATCTTCCTATGCTAAGATACAGCGGAAAAGGTATAAACCTTTACTTTGATACTAATACAGATCAATATGTTATTGAACGAGATAATGTTGAAGATATTTTAGGTGAAAGTTTTACAAATATAAATTATATTGTAGATTTTAACTTTAATAAAGTTATAAACAAAGGATTATTCTCACAATATAATATTGTAGATGTAAATAATACGCCTTCACCAAATACACTAAAACAAGGTTACATAGTATTTGAATTCTCAGATCAAGATGACAATCCAGTTGTTTATAAAAACAAAGATGGTCGTATGGTCATTCTAATTTACAAATTATTTTAAAAAAAGGAGGAATAAAAGATGTCTACTAAAAAAAGTTTAAACTTAACAGGAACTTCTGATACAACTTACGATCTTGATGCTATTGCAGCTGAAACTAGATTAAATGCAGCGAAGCCTCTTATAGTACAGATTCATAGATACAATGCAAATAGCGAATTAAATGAACTTAATAAAAACCCCAATCCTTCTAACTTACTTTTAGGCCAAATGTGACTTTCTAAGAAAGATGAAACATTATAATGCCTAGAGAATTAATTACTACAATTATTGAGCCTACAGTTGACAATACTATTGATAATGATTCAGTAGTAAGCCCTGAAAGCTTTGATCCAACGCCTACAGATGGCATAGACAATTTAATTAGTACATTAGAAGAAGGAATAAATACTGACGATACAACACCTGAAACAGGCTTTGCTATTTCATTTACTCCAGATAAAACATATGACTTAGATGAAATTGTTGCAAGTATATCCCGTGACAATGCAGATTATGAACTTGTAGTAAGAGTAAATCCTGAAAATATTATATCTATATTAGCATATGCTGAGATTGAACAAGAAATTCTTATAGAATACAGTGCGGCTAGTGTAGACGAAGTTTTAGACTATCAAACTATATTTAATTCAAAATTAATAAACTTTGATTCTTATGCTGAAATAGTAAGTGCAATGGAATATGTATATTATCCATATTCGGTTAATTTAGAAGCATGATTAGTTGCGGACGGAGCAACATTTGAAGTAATTGGTGACTATATCAAGCAAACATTAACACCTGCTGATTTAGAAGGTCAACTTTTATTAGATGAAAAGCAAGAAAAAATAAAAATTGATAGAGCTAACTTAAAGAAATATTTATTTGATGAAGTAAAATCAACAGATAAAGTAAAACCAATATTAAATTATACAAAAGCAATGACGCAATGAACTGAATTAGGTCTTGATGGAACAACTGAATCTGATTTTGATACTATTGAGTTATATGAAGCTCGTATTGCAGCTTTAGAAGAACGTATAATTGAACTAAGCTAAAAATATTATAGTAAGTCTAGTGATACGCTAGATTATCTCTACATGAGAAAAAGCTCGAGAAAGAGGGAGGACCAATCTCTCCCCGACTCAGAGAAGCTAAGACTATTCCTGGAACTAAGCAATGTCTAGCCTTATAAATGTATAATATAAAAAAAAAGGATATCCTAAGATATCCTTTTTTCTACTCCCCATAAATCAATAAAATACTTCTCACCTAATCTTTCGATTATAATGGCTGGTGTTTTCTTTATTAGCTTTTTAGTTTTCCTAGAAAAGATAACAGAATCTGTTAAATTGATTACTTCATATTCATATTGAGTAATTTGAAATGTTCTAAATACAACAGGTTTTACTTCAAGTGAACCTCCATCAACAAATCGTCTTTGGAATAATTTGATATAGTAGTTTGTTATTAGTAAACCATTATTATGGTCTACTATTTCAGTATATTTTTTAACAACATTTCCACCTGTAGTTTTCGAACGCGCTAAGTATAGTAAGACTATAAGTATTGGTATAATTATAAGTATAAATACTATTGGAAATCCCTGTTCTGTCATTTGTGTTTCCTCCTTCTTTCTATATTAATAATATATGTTTAAAATATGACTAAGCTTAAAAAAGAATAACCTTTCGGTTATTCTTTTACAATTGCATCATCTCTTGAATTTAATTCAGTTTCTATTTCAACTTTTTTAGATAATATATAATTTTGATCTTCTCGACTTGTAACTAGGTAATAATAGTTTTCTAATACTTTTATATAGCGTCTTAAGCTAGATGACTTTGCATCTGAAATAATTACAGTATTCTTAGAAATATTATCAACAAAAAATCCTACTTTAGGCTTAGCTTTTAGATAATCTCCTGCAGCATGCAAGTTCTTTATTTTTCGTTGTTGTGATTTTATATTCTTTTCCATATTCTTCCAATTAACTTTTTTTCCCATAATATCACTCCTTAAGTTTATAATACTATGTTTAACTTAATATAAACTTTTAGAATACAAAAAAGAGATCACGAATGATCTCTTACTTTAAAAAATATTTTTTAAGTTGTATATCTAAATCTTCTAAGGCTTCATTAGATGTAGAGCCTTCTCCTACAAAAAGCACTTCGCTATCATAATGATCATATAAAGGCCTATATGAATATGAAACTATAGCTTCCCAAGTAAGTATTGGTGCTCCTATCTCTATTGAATTTTCTATACGCTCACTTTTAATTACAGCGGATAAACTAACATCTAAATTTTCATCATAATATCTATATTTCATTATTTAGCCTATCCATATTAGAATCATATCATCTAACATTTCTTTAATATAACCTAGCTCTTTTCTTGGAGCCAGCACTAATTTGTTGTCTTCAGAAATCATTACAACAAATTTTGAAAATTGGTCGTCTCCATATTCTTTAATAGTCCAATTTTCATAGCCTTCTGGAGTATAAAAATCTAAGCCAAGACGGCCATCATATGCAAATACTCTTTCCGGAACTGCATTCATTCGGTCCTCAAAAAATTTTGAAACTTTTAATACTTGTTCAGTTATTATCATTATAATTCTCCTTTTAACAACATATCAATATGAATTGGAAAGTTCGTAAAGACCTTCGCGTCTAATTCTAAGAAATAATTAGTACTGAATGTTTGTTTTGGTTTGTTAAATAGCACTGTTATATTTGCATTATTTGAATATAATACATCATCGCTGCGAATCATCTCAAAATTTTCTTTAATACTATTAAAATTATCATATAATAATTTCTCATATGTATTTTTTGTATCCAATACTTCCTTTACGACTGGAAACGTTAGATATTCAGTATTTATAAGTTTGTGTTCATCAAGAAGTCTTTCAACAGCTTTAATTGATCTAAAAGGACCAACACGTGGTAGTTCATTTAAACTATATCTTTTAGTTCCCATAATTGCTGAAACTAGTGATATTAACTTTGAGCTAATTGGTGTTTCTCGTTTATATAAAGTTTTAACTGCATTTTCTTCTATAAGAAGTGTAGAGTCATCACTTTTCATATCAATTAAGAATGTGTGTTTGTTTATAAGTTGTGCCATGATCTCGTCACTTGATAGAATAAAAGTCATTTCATTTGTTGGAATTTTGTTTACTAAAAATTTAGCAACTACAAATTCGTCAAATTGACTAGTATCTATAAATTGACAATTAGGCACTTTGTTTAGTATTTTCTCTGAAATCATGACAGCCTTTTTTACTAGGTCTATTTTTTTCAGTCTTGCTGGATCATTAAAATATTTTCTATAATATTCTTTTTTATAATCCGGGAATTTAGCTATCATAACTTTACATTCAGTAGAGCTATAAAGGAAAAAGAATGAACTATATTTTCCTTGTTTATAGAAATAATTTCTGTAATGAGATACAATACCAATGATGTCTGAAGATAACTCTTCGATTGTTTCACTGTTTATATCTCGCTCATCTAAAATATCAGGGCGAAAAACCTTTCGGAGTATCTCCTTAAGGTCAACAACCACATTTACTGTATTAGCAAAACGAATGTCTTTTAATTTCTCGTCTAATATAATATCTAAATAATCGTATCTTAATTTAATTTCTTTAAATATAATCATAATTATTGAGTATCAAGTATCTTTTGTTTTAATACAACAATAGTGTCATGATAGTACACTCGCACGCTCCTTTTTTCTAGGATTTGTCTAAACTCAGATTTTTTCATAGTTTCTAATATTTCAATAGTAAAGAAATCTTTGTTTAATTTTTGATGATTTAATAGCTTCGTTTTAAGCAATGCTATTTTATCTTTGTATGTGAACTGAATATCTCGCTCATTAAGAATTTCTTTTAAGTCATCTTTTTTCAATTTTTTAATTTCTTCTTCTGAGAAAACTACTTCTTTTGTAGCAGTTGAAATGCTAAAGTCTTTATCCGCTGCCGTAGCAAAGAACATACTTTCTTGTAAATTTGCATCCCATACCATTTTAAACTTTTTCTGTTTTTTCATAGTTTTATGTAATTTTTGAATCTCATCATATTCTTTTAAATTTCGTACAAGTGGATTATCAATCACTCGATCCATAGATAATGAATCTTTATGATCAATAATAAATTTGTATGTTAACGGTTGAAATCTAGCAACTGAATACCAATTTAAATATTCAGCATACTTATTCATAAAAGCAATTGGTAACATTTGAAATGTACAAATATGTTCCCAATTTAAATAAGCCGGAAATAACTCAGCTATTAATAAGTTAAATGCTGATGATTTAGATACCAATAGCCATTCATAATCTGTCATTTCATCTTTAAAGTCGCTAATATATGCTTCTAAATTTCGTAGTGTTTTAATACTTTGGATATCATGTATCCGTATATAATTTTGAGTAATAGTATCCATTAGAGTACTTCTAACTCTTCAATTTTAAATTGATCCGATACACAACTGTCAGTCATTGCTGTGAAAATTATTTTAATTTGTGTACCATTTTCTGGAAGATTGTCCTTATAAATAAACGTTCTAAAAGGTCTACCATCAATAAATAGTTGACGGCTGTTTTCATCATATTTTGTAATAGTTCCTGTATATTGGAATTTAAGTTTTCTAAAATTCTTTCCAAATGGAAGCAATGCATAATGTGCATCGAAAATTTCTTTTTCTAAATTGTCTTCAAATACAAAAACATTTTCATCAATATCTTTTGAATAATCAATATAATCTTGGCTGAAGTGTTCTTTAAGAAGTTCAATGTCTTCGGTTTTACCAACACGAATACCAATAGCTCCGTCATGTCCGCCACCACTAACTGATGATTCCGGATTATTTTTTAAGAATCTATTTAGTCCGTCATACAATGAGTACCCTGGTACTGAACGACAAGAAAATGATAAATTCTTATTCTTTTCAGTTCCTACAAATGCTGGTTTTTGTTCTTGATCCGAAATTCTATTCGCTACAAGACCAATTAAACCTCCGATTGGATATTCATATTTGTCAGCACTAATAATTATAAACCCAATGTTTTCTTCTGGGTTTGGAATGTGTTCTTTGAAAATATCTCGTGTTTTTTCTTGTCTTTCACGATTAATTTCTCTGTATCCATTAATATATTGACCGTATGTAGGTGATCCAATAATATCTGAAACAATACTTTCAGTTTCACCAGTTACTCGTCCACTTGCATTGATTGTTGGTCCTACATAATAACCGAACGTATCTTCAGTTATATAAAGATTTTCGTCCTTAAGTAGCCAACTCCCAACTCCAAATCCAGCTAAGAATTTAAGAGTTCTACCTTTCCAAATGTTTTTATTTTTATAATAATTTACATTATCTAAAACATATTTTAATAATGCTCTATTCTCACCAATTAAGGGCATAACATCTGAAATTGTTGCAACTGCTGCAAATAAAGCAGCGTCTTTTAATACATATTCATTTTCTTTTATGCTTGTATCAAGCAATATATTTCCTAATTTTAAAGCTACCATAGCTCCACAAATGTGTTCCATCTTATCTGTAAGATGTGGATTAATTATTACATCTGCATTAGGCATATTTTCTAAATCAGGAATATGATGGTCTGTTATAAGCACATCTAATCCTTTTTCTTTTGCATATGATACAACATCTGTTGCTGTAATTCCATTATCAACAGTTATAATTACTTCAGTACCTAGTGTTAAGGCTCTATCAACATGTTTTTTCTTAATTCCATAACCATCTGTTAAGCGATCTGGAATAATATAGTCGCATTGTGCAACGCCATATTGCTCTAAAATAATTTTCATGGCAGTTGTTGCCATAATTCCATCAGCATCATAATCTCCAATTATACAATAATGAGAGCCCTTATGTTGTTGAATATATTCTACAAACTTATCTTGATTTCCAATACCAGTAATTTCTGAATTTAAAAACTTAGCCAACCAACTTTTTCTGTATAAATCAGAAAAGTCCTCCAATATTTCTTGTGGAGTGTTGAACCCATTTTCTCTAAAAATAACAGACTCTACTAGATTAAAACCTTCAATTAATTCATAGTCATCTAATCTTTTTTCTACGTATTTTTTCATCGTGTTTCCTCCTATTTTATTGTTACTACTAACTCCCTATTTTCGTAGTCGCAATAATAATTTAAGCTCGTC
>Ga0307992_1000186_pt1 | contig 40217 bp, 62 predicted proteins | sample EllFjometagen133_FD_203162 | JGI IMG/M metagenome (GOLD analysis project Ga0307992, IMG submission 203162) | Marine microbial communities from Ellis Fjord, Antarctic Ocean - #133 | ecosystem: Environmental > Aquatic > Marine > Unclassified | place: Southern Ocean | collected 2014-10-08
AATGGCAAATAAAATTTATAAGAATAGATGTAGAACAGATACACATAAATCATCTATATTAAAATCTGAAGCTGTTTTATTATTTTCAATGGCACTAAAAAGTTTTGGTATAAATTATTTACAAAATATTAAAAAATATATTGGTAATGAAGAATTAGAAAAGAAAATTAAAAAAATTCGTGGACAATCATCAGGAATTTCATTGGATTATTTCTTCATGTTAGCAGGTGATAATGATTATATAAAAGCGGATAGAATGATGTTAAGGTTTTTCAAAGATGCTATCAATGAAATTCCTAATAAATATAGTATTCAAAAAATAATGATAGATGCTACTAATATATTAAAAAACAAATACCCACAATTAACACCAAAAATGTTAGATCATCAATTATGGTTATACCAAAGAGAAAAGAAATAAAAAATCTATGAAAAAATTTAATGATTACCTAAAAGAAGATATAGATGGAGATTGGAATGAAATGGAAATTGATCCTAATAAAAATAATAATGATAATTACCCTAATCCTATTACATTGAAAGATATAAAACATGCAATTATTAACGAACTTGGTAATTGGGAAGTAGATTTAAAAGATAAAGGTGTTAAAAAAAGAATAGAAAAATATTCTCGCGATGTAATGGATAATTTCCATGAAAGATTAGCTTACTTAGGGGAAGAAGATGAAGGTGGATTAGAATGGATATGTTATGGTTAATCTCTATTTTTAGCAAAATATTCAGATAATTCTTGATTAGACATATTTTTAATATTCACAATTTTTTCTTCTTTAATATTAACATTAATATAAGGGTCTAAATTTCCATCCATTACATCTTTAATCATACTTGACAAAAATTCTCTGATATTAGTTTTATCATATTTTAATTTAAAAATTTGTTCTTCATAAACAATATGAATACTATCTAATTCTAACCTATTATCAACATAAAACAATAATGTACCTATTCTACCTATTCTATTTAAATATCTACCTACTGTATCAAAATACAATTTAATGGTTTTATCTTTAATTTTCCATTTACCACCTGATGCATAATCATCTCCTCTTTTTTTACCAGAATCATCTATATGCACTGCCATACCTAAATCTATTCTATATTCAGGTATTTTTTTAAATTCTCTGTTTAAATTTCCATCTGTTATTACTTCCATGAAATTATATATTTAATTAACCCAGTCCCAAATCCTTTTTCCATATATTGGATATCTTTTTTGAAGATATTTAATATATTTTTCAACCGATTGATCTTTGAATCTACCATTGGAAAGTAGATACCATCTTATCGAAAAGACGACTATTTATTTCTTTTAGTTCTCCATTATCTATGTTTAATATAAACTGTGAGGACTTTTTTAAATTTTCATATAATTTTAAAAATTTCATAATTAATCTATTTTTTAGAATTCGAATTCTTCTTCTTGAACTTGTTGTCCGCCACCAGGTCCACCCATATCAAATTGTCCACCACCAAATTCATCTTGTGGATTCCCAACTGGCTCACCTTGTGGTACATCACCACCTTGTGATTGATCATCTTGAACTGGATCTTCTTCAGGTTCTTTTTGTACTTCTATTGAACTATCTTCAGGATTATCACTTTTTCCTTCCATTTCACTCATTTTTTTAATAATTAAATCTTCTTTAACTTCGTCTAAATCAACTTCATCTTGAATTTTATCAATAAGATTAGAATCATCTAAATCATATCTTTTTAATGTTATATGACATTTATCACCATTATCTGCAGCAACTGTAAGAATTAATTGATACATATAATTTTCATTATTATAAGTAGCCATAATTGTTCTCGTACTATATTTATTAGTTAACGAACTGTTAATTTCACTCAAACTTGTATCCTTACCCAATGAACCCTTTTCACCGAACCAGTATTTTACTCTATTTTCTAATTGCTGAATAATTTCATAAAGTTTATCATACTCAACAAATTCTTCGTATAACTTTAACATTTGCGTTTTTTTATTTTTATATATAAATATTAAGAAGTGAGAAAAAATATGTTTTATAATGAAATTGAAGAAATTTGAAAATTATGAAGAATTCTATGAAGAAACAGATAAAGATATTGTTTTAGAAATACTTGTGGATACTCATGAATTTGATGATGTTTCATATGAATATCATGATTTAATTCAAAAAAGGTTTAATTTCGGTGAAGATTATGATTTTGAGCAGATAAATAATAATAATAAAACCCCGTTATCAGATAATTATTATATGGATATTGATAAAATGATTAACAAACTTAGTGATTTTAAAAACAAGGGTGCTGAATTTGTATCAATTGATTATAATGTAGATCACTCATCTTACTTATTAGATGCAATAAAAATTGAAAAGAAATAAATGATAATAAAATTTGATAAATATATTAACGAAAGTACAGGTAATGGAGAATTTGATCATTATTGGTATTGGAAAGCTAAATTACCTGAAAGAAATGGTAAAAAGATAAAAGTAGTGAAAAGAGGAGGTAGAATGAACACGGTTGTAGTTGAATTTGAAGAAGATGGATATAAAGTATCTACTTCAAGACATGCAATTAGAAAGATAACTCCAAAAACTTTAAAATTTGTAAAAGAATAGAAAATTATGATAGATGAAACAAATAGATTTGGGAGACCTGGTGTTAGTTGGAAAAAAATAAATGAAGGTAATATGATTAGATTTAAAGATTATATAAAAGAAAATGACGGTGGAGGTGTTGCCATGGCTACTTTAGGAAACACAGGTGGTATGGGAGCAGTTGTTGCACCACAACCAAGTGCAACCCCTGGTGATGTTGCTGGTTCAACAAAAGGTTCAGGAGATTTACCTGCATCATTAGGAACATTTACAAAAGGAAATTTTAAAAAGAAGAAAAAGAAGAAAAGAAAAAGTCAAGAAAAATTAGGTGAAGATTATCAAGATATGTATGTAACTAAATTTTCAGATTGGGTATATTATCCTGAAAAGAAAACTAATGAAGAAATTAAAGATTAAAAATGAAACTTGTTAAATTTAGTGATTATTACGAATTAAATGATGAACAGTTAAATGAAGGTGTAAAAACTTGGTTATCTGTATTCATGATTTTACTTCAAATGGGACTTGTGCCACCAAAAATTATAAATGGTAGTCCACAAGAAAAAATGGATTATGTACAAAACGTACCTAAAGGTGATTTAGATATTGCAAGGTTTATAACATTTTTAAACCAAAATAGTGTAAAGGATAAAGGACAAGTTGAAAATCTTTTTGGTCAATTCAAACAAAAATATAATAACGATGGAAATTTTGAAGACGTATGGAACAATATAAATTATGATAATAAAAGTAAAGAATTCAAATTTGAAACAAAAATACCTACTGAGAATTATGCAAAATGGATGAATACTGTTAAACCAATCAATCATGTAAATGATTATGCTAAGGTTATTAATGATGTATTAGAAAAAAGATTAAATCAAAGATTAATTGTATATGAAAGTAAAATTGATGTAGAAATAGGAATTTTAACTATACCACACTTAAATAATGAAGTAATTGCTGATTATACAGTAAAAACTGGTCAAAGGTGGGGAGTAGGTAAAAAAGGAACTGATAATGGATTAATGATTGTGTTATCCAAAGATGATAGAAAAATTCATATGTCAACTGGTTATGGTTTAGAAGGAGTTTTACCAGATGCAACTTGTAAAAGATTGATAAATAATATTTTTATACCATATGCTAAAGAAGGTAAATATGGTGAAGGTATAGATGCTTTATTAAAAGCAGTTGCTGAACATATTGGAGAAGATGAACACATAGAAGCTAAAAAAGAAAGATTGGCAAAAGAATCAGCCGAAACAAAAAGAAAAGTTGGAAATTTCTTTATTATTTTAGCACAAATTCTTGCGGCATTAGGTGCAGCATATCTTATATATTATCTTATAAGAAAAAGAAAATTAAAATTAAAAAAATTAGAAGATGATTTAAATTATCAAATTAAAAGATTAGAAAGAATGACTTCAGTAATTGGTAGAATAGATGCTAGTGATTTAACTAAAAAATCTGAACAAATAACAATAATAAAAACCAAACTACAAAATCTAAGTTCTGATCATGATATAAAACAATCATATATTGACGAATTAGATAAAAAATTAGATGGATTATCTAAAGAATATAATATTATTATAAGATCATATAATGATATTGAAAAATCTTTAAGATATATTGATAATATAGATACAAAAGTAATCGATCCTAAATATTCACCAAAAATTCAAGAAATTTCCGATAATCTTAGAAATTTTGTTAATAAAGTTAAAAAATCAGATATTGATATTGAAAAATCATCTGAATATAAAGGATATATTGGACAGATTCAAAATGTAACTAAGAAATTTAACAAATTAAAAGATATGTTTGATGAAATCGAAATTGAAGATAAAAGATTTGGTAAATTTAAACAATCATTATTGAGTAAAATTTCAAGATCAATAAAATCTATCGAAAATATTGAAAGTATGGGATACACATATGATAATCCTGAAGTATCTGATAGAGAAGCAGAAAGATTAGAAGATATGTTTAATGATGTTAAATCTATTTATAAAGAAGATATTGTAAAGGCTTATGGTTTATTTGCTTTATACAATCAAAGTAAATCTGGTATTAGTAGAAGAACTGGTAATATTATAGATTATGAAGATTATATTAATGATACTAAAGACTTTGTCTATAGTTATGATATTGATGATGGTATTAAAAAATATTTAAAATGGATTAAATATAGAAAATTTGCAAAATGGAAAAATGATGAAACCATTAAAAAAATTGAAGATAAAATACCAGGACTTGAAGAATTACTTAAAAATCCTGTAGATTTCTTACTTGTAAAGAGTAGAATAGATGAATTAGAAAAAATGTCACATGATGAATACTATAGAGTAAAAGAAGAGAAAGAGGAAGAAGAAGAGGAAGAAAGAAGAAGGAGAAGAAGAAGAGAACAAGAAAAAGAAGATAGAAGAAGGAGAAAAAGACAGGAAGATGAAGCAAGAAGAAGACGAAATAGTTATTCTTCATCATCAAGTGGTGGAGGTGGAAGCAGTTTCGGAGGTTTCGGAGGTGGTAGTTTCGGAGGTGGTGGAGCTGGTGGTAGCTGGTAAAAAAAATATAATAATAAATGTATTACAATGATTTAAGTGTATATAAATATGGAAGAAAGAATCTTGGTGATAACCATTTAAATATTGGTTGGTTAAATGATGATGATTACCCCAAAGGTGAAGTTCCTGATGGATTTTTAAATAAATTGAAAAATTCTAGAACTACCAGAAATACAAAAGGATTTCATTTTTGTCCATTTTGTTTAGAAAAAGACATAAATTACAATAAAAATAGTTCTTCTGAATATGAAATAAAGGGAAATGGTAAATATTATCATTCACCAAGCATGATAATCCATTATATATCAAAACATAAATATAAACCACCACAGGAATTTATAGATGCTGTTATGAAAATTAAAGATAAACCCAAATCAAGAATACCAATGTCACCAAGACGAAGAAGACCTGGATTTAAAACCTTTGAAGAACACATAAGTCCAGCAGGTGTAATACCAGGTCCAGGTTCATCATTTGATATGTTTCAAAACCAAAGAATAGTTGGAAACACACTTTCAAGTGATCCTAATACGATAAATGGTTTTAATACTGAAACAATAAAAGATGATTATTTCAAAAAAAATGATAGAACTAAGAAAAAAAGAAAAAGAAGAAAAATAGGTAATTTTAAAAAGAAAATAAAGACTTTTAACGACTTTAATGAGGGTGCAGGGTTCGGTAGTACTGATTATAGAAACGTAACGGGACAGGCAACTACAAGTGGTTATTTAAACGATCAACAACCATTAGGTGGTGGTGGTAGTACAACAATAGCAACAAATGCACCAAGAGGCAATTGGAATCAACCAACTACTGTTATTGTTGGTTTAAAAAATGATGAAATAAGTGACCCTTATTTCATTAGAAGAAAAAAGAAAAAAGAAAAAAAACAAAGAGATACTTGGGAAAGAAGAAAAAGAAACGAGCTAGCAAAAAAATTGAATCAATCAAAATTGAAAGATAAAATATCTGATGATGAATAATCGATTATTTATTTTTTATATATACAAACATAAAAACAAAGAATTTCAAAATGTTGAAAAATTATAATTTATTCTTAGAATCCACAAATAATGATTGTGTTCCAGAAGAAGTATCTAAATCTGCACTTATTATAGCAAGAAGTATGTATGAAAAAGTTAAAAAAAATTCTTTCTTTGAAGAAGATAATAATTGTTATATTAAATTTAAAGTATCAGATATTGATTTTAAATATATTGATCCTAGTGAAGTTTTACAATTAGATCTATCTGCAAGTATAATGGACAAAAAAGAATATTATGTTGAATTATCATATGATGATCAAATTCCATCAACAAAAGAAGTCGTATATAAAATCATATTTGAAAAAATTAAATAAATCACTGTGATTTCCAATAATGCCCATAAACTCTACTATATATCAACTCGGTAATTAACTTATTCATTTGATCTTCAGTTTTTATTTTTCTTTTTACACTTTCCGCAATATATTCAGTAAAATTAATCAATTTATATAAATCTGGTTCAGATTCTCTTTTCCTTTTATTAAAGGTTTTAATAGCTAATATCCTTATACTCTTATCATCTAAATAAATTGTTATAACATCATTATTTTGAACACTAAAAGAATCTAAATCCATTTTCTTTATATCACATTTAGGTGCCAACTTCAATGGTCCAATTATAGGAGACATATTATTTATAGGAACAAAATCACCATCATCATCATAACTATTCAATAAAGATACATATTCACTTTTTTGATCATCACTTATCTTAATACTATTTAACGCAAATAAAGCTTCACCTAAAATTGGTTTAAATCTTCTAAATTTTTCATCATATACTGTAATATTTCCTTTACCATCACAAATAAATTCGTAAGGTTTATCTGAAAATATTGAAAATGTTTTTATTATATAAAACCCATCAATAGTTCTTCTTCTTATAGTTGTTTTATTTGTTCCTAAATTTTCAACAAATGACATTAATCTATTTTGATAAAAATTATCCCAATAACCTATATACATAGATTTTAAGATATAATCTAATATTACAACTATCTGTGGTATAAAAATACCAACCAACACCCAAAAAAATATATTCATACTTATAATTTTATGTAAAAATAAGAAAATTATTTGAATTAATCTAAATTATTATATAAAAAATCTTTAAAAGAACCATAATCTTTATATTCAAAAAATAACCTTTCTGATCTTTTTATCAATTTATGAGATTCACTAAATCTTAAAAAACTTGGATCTAATTCACCCAATCTAATTCTATCCAATGCATCAGCATCTTTTAACATGGAAACTGGTTTGTAAAACTTATGTTCTTTATCTATTTCTTTAGACATAGAATGATATATAGATGATGTAGATACACCTAGTAAATCTGTATAATCTAATCCTATACTTAAAAATAAATCTGAAAATTTTACTAAATTATCTTGAACAGTATCGTAACCATGCCTTTCACAATGTCCATCATGACTTCTTGATAAATCATGCATAAAAGCAGCACAAAATGATATTTTTGTATTTAAAATATCATTTAATTTACTACCAAGTAATAACACATTAAACATAACTCTATAAACATGATCAATCCCATGAATATTAGATTTTATTATAAAATCATCTTCTGTCAAACTAAATTTTTTAAAATCTATCCTTAAATTTTCTACAAACCCTTTCATATTTTGTCGTAATCTATAATTATATTCAACAATAAATAAAAATTTTGACGACTATTACCATCTGTTAACAATCCTTTATTTGGCATCCTTAAAACATCCCCATCTTTGGTTCTTGGTGGTATTTTTAAATTATATTTTTTACTGTCTAAATGTGTATATTCAAAATCTTTACCATCAATTGCTTCTTGAAAATGTAAATTCATCTTATAATATAACCCATCAGATTTTCTTAAATATTTATCATTATTAACATAATTTATTGTAAGTACTAAATTTCCTCTTTTATTTAAATAATGTTTAGATTGATTACCATATCCTCTTAAATACTTATTATCAGTTCCATTTATTCTATAAATATTATTTAATGCAAATTCTTCTTCTTTTAAAATAACCTTTTCGCCGTTACATTTTTTACAAGTACCAGTATGTATTCTACCTCTACCTTGACAATACTTACAATTAGACTGACCAGTTACTGGATTCCATTCTTTGCCACTACCATCACAAACATCACATTGATTAGATTCACTTTCAGGATCAAAACCAGTTCCACGACAAGAATTACAAGTCACATTCCTTGAATATCTAACCTTTTTATCTATATTATTATAAACATCTTCTAATGTTATATCAACAGTTAAATTTACATCCAAATTTTCAGTAAATTCACTTCTTCTAGTGAAAAATGCATCAAATGGACTTCCTCCCCCAAATGGACTTCCAGCACCGAATGGACTTCCACCACCAAATGCATCAAAAATATTTTTAAACCCACCACCCATAGGATTATAATTTTGACCATGAGGGCTTTGAACATCATACTGGTTTCTTTTTCCTTCATCACCTACAATCTGATAAGCTTCATTTATTATTTTAAATTCACTATCATCACCACCATGTTTATCTGGGTGAGTTTCAATAGCTTTCTTTCTAAATATTTTCTTTATTTCATCTTGTGATGCTCCCTTATCAGCACCTAATACACTATAATAATTCTTATTAAAATCCATTAAAATTTTATGTTTATTTTTTAATATATATAAATATAACTAATGTTTATAAAAAAATGAAATTATGATAAAAAATAAAAAAAATAATGGATAAATTAAAAACGTTTGAAGAATTTAAATTAAATGAGGAATTATTTGGATTTAAAAAGAAACAACCAAAAGTAGAAGAACCTTATGAATGTGAAGAATTTGAAGATAAATACGAAATAAATAGTGAATTATATGGACGAAAACTACATTCATTTGATAATGACGAAAAAAAAATCTTTTCTATTTTTACAGGTAATCACATTTATCTAACAAATACAAAAATTGATAAATTTGATTATAGTTTCAAAAAATCTATAGGATTTGGTTTATCTGAACAAAGCACAACTGAACATAAATTTAATATTGAAAAATATATTGGATTTCCGGAAAGAAATGATATAAATAAACCAGAAACATGGAATTCTGAAGAAGGTAGTATATTCTTCTACATATTAGAATATTCAAAAAAATATATGACTTCAGAAGATAGATATCCTAAACCAAGAGATAAAACAATCTTTAAATGTAATAATTTAAAATCTTGTTTGAAAAAAATTAAAGAAATTAAAAAAAGTTTAAATTAATTATCAATTATTATTAACCTATCAATATGTCTTTGAAGCATTTCATCTTGAAAGACATCATTACAATACTTGTGATTATAATCAAAATGATAATATAACCTATTTTCTTCATCGAATATATCCATTTTATAATTTTTACCAGTTCTTGGAATATATTTAAAAACTATAAGTGTTCTAAATTGATAATTTACTATCTTTTTTTCATAAAAATCTCCCATAATCCAATTAAATATAGACTTATGTTTAATTAATTCAATATCAAAAATATTTTCATCAAGTTCATTAACTTCTTCTTCCTCCCATTCGTCTTCGTTATATTCTTTCATTTATAATTCTTTTTAAATTACTATCCATAAATTTATTATGTAAAACAATTATATCATTTGATTTTCTTTTGTAAATAATTTCATTCCAATAATCACATATTATCAAAGATGGTTTAGAAAATAAACCACCGAATGGATTTAAATATGCAACAAATTTGTTATTCCCATAAAATATATTTTTAATATAAACATATCTACCTACACCCAATAATTCTTTCATATAAGAATTTTGTTTACCTTCCATCGTATAAAATGGAACTACTTCTTTAATTTCTTCAACATCCCAATTTTTATCATCAAATATATCTATCATAATTTTTTATTTATAAAGAATGAAGGATTATAAACCCTTCATTCTTCTTGTTGATTTTCTATCTTGTTTTCTTGACTTTTCCTTCTTCATCTTTTCTCTCTTTTCTTTCCAAGTCATAGATTCACCTACATCCTTAAGATTAAGTATCGGTGTATATGTAGTTAAGATTTCAGCATTACCTGAAATTGATTCTTTAATAACACTTGGTTTCTTATAACAGAATTCACTTTCATCAATGACACCTTTAGTCACTCTACATTCAATTCCTTTCATTGACTTTTTAACTTGTTCAAGTGAAATTTTTCTTTTGGCTTCTGATCTACTCATAACTCTACCTGCACCGTGACATAAGCTTTCATTCCAATCCTTTGAACCTTTAGCCTTAACTAAAAATGTTCCAAATTTTTGTGATATAGGAACTAAACAAATTTCATCTTTTTTAGCTGAAATAGCACCTTTTCTAATCATAAAATCATCTGTAGAAAAGTCAATGTAGTTATGAACAGTTTCAATTGTGTTATCAAAATCAACCCCCAATATATCTTGAACTTTTTCCATCATTATCTTTCTGTTAAGAGATGCATAATTTTGAGTAAATATCATATCAATTAAATAGTTAAATAAAAATTCATCTTGCAAATATTCTCTATTCACACCAATTTTCATTTCTTTTTTCAATTCCTTGATTTTTCCTGGAATCAATTTTCTATCCTTGATATTCATCTTAATATCATCTAACTTTTTAGCGTATTCCTTTTCTGAAAAATTAGTTTGAAGTTTAGCTTGATTAACATGATAGTTACAAACTTTCTGTCCAAGATTTCTTGAACCAGAATGAACTGAAACTAAATATTCTCCTAACTCATTGACACCCAATTCTATATAGTGATTCCCGCCGCCTAGAGAACCCAATGAATTCCAAAATTTAATTGAATCCATGTTAATTCTTTTTAAAAATTCAACTATCCACTTTTCATCAATTTCTGGACAATCATAAGAAACACCATATCTATTGTTATATTTCCCAACAAAAGAATTAACCATTCTTTGAACATCTTCATATGGATAATCTGTTAGTTTAATTTGTATAGATTTATTCAAGTTAAATCCCATAGGAATAGAATCTCTAATTTCTTCATCTATCTTTTTCAAGTTAAATTTCTTTTTAGAATTAAAAATCCCTCCATTGATCGAACATCCAATATCAACTCCAACAAAAGTTGGCGATAACAATGTTCCTAAAGGCATAGAAAATCCAATTACGATTCCGACGCCTTGGTGAACATCAGGCATTATTCTTATAGGTAAGTTTTCACTTACAGGACTATCCAAAATTCTATAAATAGTTGATAATGCTTCATATTCAACATCATCGATGAATATCTTACAATCTTTATTATATTTTCCTTTTAATTCTAACATTATTTCTAATTTTTTACAAAGATAATGAATTATTTAATATAATATCTAATTTATCTTTTATATTTTCATTATATTTAATTCTCAACATTTTTATATTGTTTTTTTCACAATAATTATTCTTAATTTTATATCGTTTTTTAACTATATTAAAATATTCATCTCCTCCCCAAGTTGAAATTGGTTTATCATGTTGTAAACCATCATATTCAATACAAGTATTATATTCTTTCAAATAAAAATCAAAGGGTAATAATCTTTTATATCTACAACCTTCAAATGTTTTCTGATATTCATATAAAATATTACATTTATCTAAAATTTTCTTTATATCTCTTTCACCTTTACTTTCATTACAAACTTGACACCCACAACCAATCATATGATGATATGGTGTCTGTTTAAATACACCATGTTTAGAACAAACTATTTCAACTTTAATTTTATATTTTTTATAATCAACTAAACTATAATCATATTTATCACCGTGAATTTTTTTAGATTTATCAATAAACATTTCAGTCGTCATAACATTTCCACTACATATAGCACAACCACACCCCTTTAAATGATCATCAGGTCTTTGTTCAAATATACCATGTTCAGAACAAATTATTTTAACTTTAGTTTTATTATTCTTATAGTTTACTAATGAATAATTATATTTATTATTATGTATAATATCAGATCTTTCTATAAAATTTTCAGTTGTTAATCTTTTTGTTGATCTCATATTATATACAATTCTTTTTCTATTAGGTTTTTAGATTTAAGATCTTGATAGATAAGATATTCTATGTATTTGGATTTATTATTCATATTTTCATTAAGATATTCATAAAGAGGGATTGTGATTGCTATTGATATACTGATTTTTGATTTAACTTTTTTCATTTGTTTTATTATTGTTTTATTACTATATAGTAAATAAAATAAACCAATTAATTCCAAAATGATATAAAGAAAAAAGATAAGATGTTATTAACTATTGGAATATTAATAAGTATTATTGGAACTATATTTGGATTTAAACATGGATTTCCCGTTAAAGAACCACTAAAAGAACCTGATAGTCTTTCAATCAACTATTTATCAGATAATGATAAAAAAATAAATAAAAAGATTGTAAAAAAATCTTATATTGGATTAATATTAATATTCATTGGATTTATATTACAACTAATTGATTCATTAAATATACCTGATAATATTTGGATTTTTATTAAATTAATAATTATATATGGCACGCCCTAGAAAAGAAGAAAAGGACAAAAAGAGAACTATGTCCATAACAGTAAATAAGGATTTGAATGAAGATTTGGAAAAATTTTTAATAGATAATAATTTATCTAAATCAGAGTATGTTGAATATTTGATTAAAAAGGATATGAAAAATGAAATGGAAAAATAATATATAATATATGATTACCGATTTTAAAATATTCGAAGAATATAGACTATCTGACAATGTTAGAATAATTGGTAGTGGATTAACATATGATACAAATAATGAATATTTTGATAATTTTCTTAATTTTATTACATTTAATATCTATAAAAATGGAAAAAAGTTAAGATATGAAATTGAATGGAATCACAATAATAACCATGACTTAATAAAAAGATTGAAAGATAGAACATCAGTCAAAAATTCAGATGAACTTAAGAATTTAATAAAAAAATTATTGAATGAATTATTTATTGATTTTTATCAAGAAATCATCAACAATGGGAGTTATTCTTTATGGTTATCTGAATATAATATATCTATAATTGTAAATATTAATCACAAATACAAAAAAATAATGTTTGTAACATTTCTTAATGGAATCATATCAAACAATGTTACAAATACAATAGAATTAAAATCTACATTATGACAACAAAAGACAAATATTGTATAATAGGATATACAATAAATAAGACAAAAAATGGATGGGAATATTGGAATAATTTATTAGAAAATCATAAAGATGATTCTGATTATGAATTATTAAAACAAAAATTGGATAAAACCATAAAATTATTAAATGAAGATGATTCAAAAATAATTTCTTTGGATGTGGAAAATGAATTATGGGATTTAATTTAATTTAAAAAAAATCCTCCCAATTGAGAGGATTTAATTTTTAATGTAATAATTCTATTCTACCTTTTAATATATTTTTTATAGTTGTTTTTTTACTGGTTTTATGATCATAAACCATACCATTTTTATAATTATAAGTTCTCCTATGATTACTTCTATTTTGAATACCAATTTGTTTATTCTTTAATTTATGATATTTTTTATCATAATCACCTTGTTCTTTATTTTTTATTCTTTTTTTAAGTTCATTTAATGCTTCATCAAAGTTCCTATGTTGGTTTCTACCATCTATTCTAACTTTTATACCACTTGGTTTGTGAGTTAAAACAACACACGATTGTGTTTTATTTTTATGTTGTCCACCAGGTCCTGTTCCTTTTGTGTACATTACACCAATATCATTCATATCAATATCATTATTGATTTCTTTTTTATTATCCATAACCGATACTGATACTATAGACGTATGAACCCTACCTTTTGATTCAGTTGGGGGGACTCTTTGGAATCTATGTCCACCTACTTCTTTTAAGAAAAACTCTTTAACATTATAACCTTGAACTTCTATAGTCACCTAACCAACTTTATCCTTAACGGAAATGGTTTTAAATCCATTCACCCTAATAGTTTTTAGATAAATGCTTTTCATATCTTGTACCAATAGTTTAGCATCATCACCTCCTTCTAAATCTCGTATTTCAATTAATGCTTTCATTTTGTTATAATTTTATTTTTGTTATGATTTAATTTTTATATAGTTTAATTTTTTATTCTTATTTATCCACATTGCAAATATAGTTAAAAATTCTTAACAATCCCAATGTTTTATTTTTATATATAATATATGAAATTAAAAAGATTCGAAAATTTAGATATTGATCCCTTTGATGAAGAAGAATGGAATGAAATGGATGTAGAAAATGTAGAGATTAGGAATGAACCAACTCTTCAATACATTATTGATAATGTAAGTAATTATTTTAAAACCAATTTCCACAACGAAGAAAATGACATCCCAGAAAAAGAAGATGATGATATTGTAGTAAATGATTATGATAATAGAACAAAACCACACCTATCGATTAGTTACAATAACAAATCAATAGAAATTTACCCATATAAAGATATATATCACCCATACACAGACGTATTACCAAACCCATCATGGAATAATGAAAACCCCCAGCAAATTTCATATATCGTAATAAAAAAAGAAAATGGCAATCTTACAAATTTTGTGAATTATAATTGGACAGATGAAAATGGGTTAAATTATTTATCTAAATCTATAGATAAATTTCTATTAAAAGGATTTATGACAAAAGTCACAAAATTCGGAGATTATATAATAGGAAACTACAAAGATAGTGGAACTCACTATGCAGGTCCAAGATAAATTCATAAAAACATTTTTGGACCTCAATAATGTAATATATACCCTACAACCCACACTAAACGGGATAAAAAAATAATATAAACAAATGGAAGAATTAGAAACAATTTATGAACAAATTTTAGAGCAATTTGAAATAGTTAAAGCAAGACATGAAAAATTTGTTGAAAACAAAAATAAATCAGCAGAAGCAGATGTAAGAGTTGCATTAGGTGAAATTAAAAAATTAATCACACCATATAGAAAACAATCTGTTATGGTAACTAAAAACTTGAAAAAATAAACAAATAAAAAAACCCACAATTAAGTGGGTTTTTTATTTTATTTATATTGTTTTATATTTTCACTGACAGGTGATCTACTTATAAACACATGTTCTACATTAAGAATATCTGAAACTCTTTTAATAAATTCATCTTCATCTTTACATAATATCATTAACCCATCATATGTAAATACATATTCATCAATATGATCTAAACAAGTAATTACTAAATTTTTATTTCCACTCTTTCTAATATATTCATCTTTATTCATGCTATATTCTAACAATGATAAATCAAGAATTGATTTTCTGAATTTTCCTTGATATTCATTATCTATATTTGTTTCATTTGGATTATTTATATCAAAATCTATACCATCATTTGTCATTGGACCATTTCCATGTCTTGTTTGATATGCTCTTGTAACCAAATATAAATCAACATCATTACCACCATTAATTTCCAATATATTAGTTGTTCCAACATTACCTCTTGTAACATGTGGAAAAAAACCATAATGTTGATCTAATAACAATCCTTGAGAACCTTCAAATATAATATCATCCGATATACCATTAATATGATCATAAAAACCTTCTGGAATCCCATATGTTAATTTAAAATTTTCAATCATAGTCATTTCATTACACAATACTAAAAATTCTTCTACTTGTTCTGATAAATCTATATCATTATAAAAATTTTTAATGTATTCTAATTTAGTATCCAATACCCAAGAATTAAAAATATCACTAAATGTCAAGTGATGAAAATGTTCTTCCCTATTAAATGTAGAACCTACACCAACCCCACATGTTCCATGACTAAGATTATCTACTGAATTTGTATTATGATATTTATCATATGGAGTAGTAATTGGTGAATTAGCATCAATATAAAGAATAGGATTTGTACCTAATTCTATTAAGGCATTCAATTCATTCATCATACCAACTGGATCAACTGTACAATACTTTGACCAATACGTTGGTATTCCTTTTAATGTTCCTGAACCAAAATTTGAAAAAATATGGCTCTTTCCATTTTCTAAAACAACATTATGTCCAGCTTGTTGTCCCCCTGAATATCTAATCACTAAAGACCCATCTAACCAATTAGTAACTAAACCTTTACCTTCATCACCAAAACCTAATCCAATTACCGCCTTCATAACTTTTTATTTATTAGAGTTAATAATATCTGAAATAATACCTGGAACATCTTCTCTTGTTTCAGCGACAACTAAATTATCACCTAACATTTCATCCCATTTATCTACTGTACTTTCAATCTTTCCACTTCTTGTTTGAGCAATATGTATATGATAAACATCATACATTTTTTGTGCATCTTTCAATAATTCTTCAGCTGTGAAACTATTTGATTTTTCATATTCTTGTTCGTCTACTTCTATAAAATCATCATCCCATTCTTCAAATTTTTCATCAGCAACTAATGGTTGATCAGTAAATGATTTACCCATTATTCTTTTAAGTTCATCCTTTTTTATTGATGGGTGAGTTGGTTCATCACCTATGGTTATCAATATGCCTTTTTTATTTCTTTTTTCTAAACAATCTATTGATGTATGTCTTGATGCAAAGTACCATGGCAAAAAATAACTTTCTCCACCATTTCTACCACCACCACCTTCTAAATAAACAGTTGTTAACCATTTATCCATCAATTCATCACTTGATTCAAATTGTGAAATTTGTAAAGGTGCTCTATCACTTCTGTGATCCCCTACACCCATAAATAAAATTTGTGGGTCTTTTAAACCATTTTCCATTACTTTATCAACAATAGTTGGTAAACCATCTTTTACTAAATAATGAGGAACTGTCCCCATTGTACCAGTTACATCTAATCCTAACATAATTGCCACTGATTCAGGATGTTCATCTGAATCTCTTGATTCTCTTATAACAACACCTTTAGGATTCATCTCTGAATTTAAATGTTTTTCTGCAAAAATATCTTTTGCAGATTTAGTTTTATAACCTTTTTTGGTTGCTCTATCTAATCTCCCTGTTACTGAATAATTTCCATATCCCATAATATTTATCCTTTCTTTTTATTTTATACTACAAATATACGACAAATATCAATATAAATGAATAGAATTGTTAATTTATAACAATTCTTCTTTAGTGAGATCAACAATCTTAATATCACATTCATCTGAATAATATTCCTTATGAATATGAGTTATACATTCATCCACTGATTCATAAAAACCATATCCATCTTCACATACAAATAATTTATATTGATAAAAAAAATTCCTTTTTTCTATTATATACTGATCAATATCCGTCCTTATTATTTTAAATTTTATCATACACTTTCTTTTATACATTCTAATTTTAAAGAAAAATTATATTTGATCTTATTAGTATAATCTAACGACTTTGTTGATAATTCATATACATTCTTCCAATTTATTTCCATTCTATTTAATTCTTTTTGCAAATCCCTTTTTATAAAAAGTAACCTGTTTTCATAAATCTGTATTTTCGTTCCAATTTCATATATGTTCATCTTCTAATTTTTTAATTATTATACTTCTTAAAGGACTAATTTCATCCTTTTGTTTTTTATTTATATCTAATTTTAAAGAATTAAATTTTCTTTCTTTCTTCTGTTTTTCTATTTTTAGTTTGTAATTTTTTTCTTCTATCCTATATTTTTTATAAATTTTATATCCAATTTTATAATCCACCCTATTTAACCATTCATATAATCCAAATTGATATAAAACCATCAATATAAAAAAACTAATAGAAAAAATAAATACATATAACAACAACCCACTACCGAAACTATAAACATTAACAAAATCTAATTTAGTAACAAATAGATAAGTAACAAACGAAAATACAACAGAACTAAAAGAGTATATAATAGTAACTATATTTCCCAATAAAAAATCTATTATTTTATTTTTCATATTCTGATAATTTATCTAATTCATCCCACATTTCTTGATATAATCCTCTAACTTTTAAAGCGTATCTGAAAATTGGATATTCTTCTTTATATACTTTATACATTTCATTGGCTTTTTCAATATCTACACCTTTGCCTATTTTTTGTCCATAAATTTTACTATTTCTTGTATTAGAAATTCTATCACATAGTTTAACAAAAATTGCTAAATCACTTGGCCAAATTTTTGGATAGGTTTTAAAATTTTTTTCTTTTCTACAATATCCTCTTTCATTAGTTACTCTATATACAATATCAGCAACTATATTATTAGTTAATTTAGCAATAACTCTAACATTAACATCCGTATCTTCTATCAAATCATGTCCCCAAATTGAAAAATTCACATTTAATTTATCTTTATCATCAAGTAAATATTCATACTCATAATATACTTTATCTACACCATCCAAATGAACTGCATAAGGAGCACTACCATATCTTTGAGAATCAGATGGTAAATTGTGTTTGTCGATTGAAAATTTCTTAAATTCTGTTAAAGTTAGAGAATCCATAATATTATATTTTTAATTATATATCAAATATAACACAAAATATAACACAAAATAAAAAAACCTTGTAAATTTTACAAGGTTTTTAATTTAATTTTAAAGTCGTTGGAAGCCACCATATTGATCTTGTATCTTTATAGTTTCGTATTTTCTATTTTTATTTTGTTTAGATGATAATCTACCTGTATCTGGTGTATAAAATAATAATGTATCTAAAAAAGGATATTTATTATATTTTCCAGGTTTTAATCTATATGTAAGTGTAAGCCCGTGTTTTTTACCAGTTGGATCAGATGGATCCATATAATTTGCATTATTATATGTTTGATGTTGTTTATACAACCAACCATTTTTCTTAGCATAATCAATAAAAGTTATTTGATCTGAATCTTTCATATAATAAATTCTATCCATAAACACTTTACCTGGTTCTGGTCTAACCGAATTAAACCACACAAGTGCCCTACCTATCAACTTACCATCATCATCTAAAAGAATCAAAAGACCAATATGAGAAAAACTATCACCTGGTTTATTTTTACAATACAAATCAAAGAATTTTTGTTTATCTGATCCTCTCATACATGATGTATTCAAAGTCCCTCCTACTATAGTTCTACTGTGATTTTTTTCATTATACCAAAATCTAATATCTTCACCATAGACAATCTTCATTTTATCATCTTGCTTACTTTCTTTGGCTTTGAATTCATTACCAAATTGTTCAATTTGTGAAGGTGTATATTTTCCTGTAAATAACTTACCTATTTGACGATTTATTCTAGTTGGTTGAACTCTTTGTGAAGATGTCCATATTTCTGAATCATAATCATTTCTTGCAGTTTCTATATTCAATCCTTTTTCTTCCATTTTTTTTACTTTCATTGTATTAATAAAAGTAACCATTGCACCCTTTTTTATATCCATAAAAGATATATCAAATTTGACATCTTTAGATGATAAGGACAATAAATCTGCAGCTATCGGACTGTTCATAGTTTTCAAAATATTAGATAAATCTTCAGATAAATACATCTTCATATAAGATGCAAGAATTGTTTCCTTTTTCTTTCTAATTTCTTCGGGGGTTAATGCCTCATTTATGTATTCATTATACTTAACTACACTCATATCTTTTATTTTAATTTTATTTATATATAAATTTTCTATTTTAATTTTATAATATTCTTCGTTTATCTTCTAATTTTCTATAGTTTTCATCTATTGGTAAAACTGGTTTTTCTACTTCTGGATTAATAGTTCTTAAATTTCCACTTAAAAAATCACCACTTAACCAAATACCATTTCTAAAATTACCAGAAACAAATGTTCCATCTACCCACAAACCATTCATAAAATCACTATCTTGAAATGTTATTCCACTATTATTATCTAATATATCAACATCTTTTGTTCCAAATACACCATTATAAAATGTACTATCTCTAAAAATACCAGTGAAAAAATGACCACTTACCCATTTACTATTTCTAATTACACCACCATAACAATGTGTTCTATTATAATTAATTGGTGAATAAATACCTGCATAAACTTCTGAAAAATTCATATCACCATTCCACCATTCACTAGTTATCGCAGAAGTTGATCCACTATTATATCCAAATCTAGAGTATGAAAATACGCCATTTTCCCATATTCCACTAATAAAATCTGAATAACTGAAATATCCATCCCACCAATTTCCATCAAATGTACCATTATTAAATGTTCCATTTTTCCAATATCCACCATACATCATACCAGCAATAAAATTACCTTTTTCCCATATGGAATTTTTAAATACTCCATCATAAAAATCACCATTTTTCCAGGTAGCCACATTCAAATCAGGTAAAACATCAGTATGACTTAGAAATGATTTAGAAGTATATCCACTTATTGATATATCGTCACCAAATGTACCATTATACCACACACCAGTTCTCCATTCACCATTTACAAATGTAGAATATTTTTTATTATCATCCAACTTTTTTAATTCCCAACTTGATAATAAATGAAAAATATCTATTGACCAACTCAACCATTTTCCATTTTTCCATATACCATTTAACCATGTACCTGAGTACCATGTACCATCTGCCCATTCACCACAAACCCATGTACCCTTATACCACACCAACCCATATTCATCTTCACCGATTACAGCGTCTTCAATTATTGCATTAAAAACCCATATATATTTAACTTTCAATCTTTCTAACGTCATTCCATCAACTAATGATATATTACTTATAATTGAATCTTTAGATATGCTCACTGTGTGACCACTTGTCAATGTATCCGAAATTCGTAAATCATCATTATAAATAAGAACTGGCATTTTAGATTGTTTATTAATACCAATGTCTAAAATTTCTAATGGTTTAAACATTAGATTATCATCATTTGCATAAAATACGTCATCTATTGTATTTCCTGTTATATTAGTAATTGAATTATTTCTATAATTATAAAGTTTAAGTATATATCTATTATTATCATTTGCAGTAATTGTACCCGTAGTATATTGTCTTATCCTACTATCTGATGATAATAATATATTATATGCTGTATATATCCTTGATCTAAATTCATCATCCTTTTCATAATATGTAATACCAGTATTTAAATAAACATCATATAATGTTTCAGAAATACCTGTTAAAGAATAATATGATGTTACACTAGATATTGTATCACCAGAAGGTAAAAGAATAGGTCTTTCTATTGTTATTGATGTATCATCTTTATCTAAAATAAAAACCTTATTATCATAATCATCATCTATATAAACACTTGTAAATTTATAAAAATCATCCAAATCACTTGCGGATGTTGGTGTTATTTTTATTGGACTATCTCTATCTGATATAGTTTGTGGATAAGCTGGATCATCTAATAAATAAGTTGCTTCTTGTGTAAAATTAGTCATAGTGTTTCCAGATCCCAAATCAAATGTATTATCGAATACATTACTTGTTATACCACTTAAATGTTCATATAATTTATAATCAACATAATGATTATCAGATTCAAATGTATAACCAGATGTATCAAATGTAAATGCAAATGCATCATAATCAATATATTTACTAAACTCATTTTGTTTTGGTATAATTTCTAAAGGTACTGTCCCTTGCCAAATATCAAGAGTTTCTCCACTAAATGTAAAAAAATCAGAATAATAATGTCTATTTAAACTCGACAATAATATAGTACTAGTCGGTCTTATATTATTAATATTCAAAATATTAATAAGAGTAATTCCAGATAAAACATAATTTGGAATATATTCATTCAATATTATATTAGTACCATCAAAACTTTCTACAATCGAATAGAATTGAGTGATATTTTCTGTATCTCCAACACTATATGTTGTATCAATATATAAATAATCACCTTCTTTACAAAAACCAGACGTTGTTGCACCAGTGAGTATTAATATCGTTTTCCCACTATAATTAGAATAATCACATTCACCTGTATATGTCACTGGTAAATTACCAGTTATAACATCAAAATAAATTGGTGGATTATTTCTATATTGTATAGAAAAAACAGAAATTGGTACTGTTGAAACTTCTATTGTATCATATAAACTATAATTTAATTTATTTAATTTCCTAGCAAAATTATAATCTGTAAACCATAATTTTGGTATAGAATCGTATGTTGTTCCCGTATTGTTTATATTATATTCGAAACCATTTTTTAATACATATGTGTGTCCTGACATAAAATCCATTTCTTCATCTGTAACTGGAAATGTATTGCCACTATTTTGTAAAAAATATTCAATATTATTACTATTATCCATTTTAACATAAGCACCATATCTATATGTTTGTCCTGTTGTATCTAAATCTGTAGTTTTTTCTAAATATCCATCTGAATCAAATGAATAAACACCATTTTCTGTTTTACCTGTTTGTCCAACTATTAATAATTTATGTGCGGATTTTAAATAATGTCCATCTATTTTAGTTATTCTTTGATTTATATCAATTTCTTCATTTATATAAAAATCAACATAATTAAAATTTTCCATATATTCATCTATAACATCATATTCATTGTAAAATAATTCAGTATATTCTGAATCACCAACCATAACATTACGGTCATAAATATCATGCAAATCTAATACATATTGATATGTTAAACCAGATACACATTTTTGAAACTTAAAATAAATTTCATCTAGATTATCTATTTCATCATTATTGACATAATCGTTTAATCTATTAACTTTTTCCCAAACTGGTATTGTTGTTCCAGTATTAAAAAACCAATCAAATTTTACATTCCATAAATTCATAAAATATTTATATTTTTATTTTATATATTATTTTAACAATGATTGAAAAACAATACATTTTATATATAAAATAAAAAATACAGAAGTATATTTTAATATATAGGCAAAACTGTTAATTTTTATGAAAATTTACCAAAAATACACTGATCAAACAAGCATTGATTTTCAAAATAATACTATATTGCAAAATAAAATAATCGGAGAACATGATCTTTTAGAACAAAAAAATAATTTAGAATTACAAAACAATAGATTAAATGGAACTTTTAATGACTTACATATCCCTGGTGTTATTATTAAAAAAGATAAAAATGATGATTATATACTTATTGATTTTAATAAAAAAGCAAAATTATCTGACAAATTAGTTAGTTCATATATAGGTAAAAAAATAAAAAATATTTATCCAACCATAGAAAAATTTGGAATACTTAAAGAATTTGATAATGTTCTATTAAATGGAAAACCTATTAAACATCAAGGTTATTATTATGATAAAAAAAGAAAAGGTTATAAAAACAGTTATATTTATAGAATTGAATTAATTGATGGCACTTATGAATTAGTATCCCTATATGATGATGTAACTTACATTAAAAATTTAGAAAAAAGCAAAAAAATAATATCAAAAATAAAAAAATATCATTTTTTATTATGGTTTACTTTAATTACACTACTCATATCATTTAGTTTCTATATAAATATAAATAATGAAAATTATAATAAAATCTACACAAAATATTACAACAAATCAGATATTACAATAATTGGATCGACAAGAAATACATCTAATGCTAGAAATAAAATTATTCAAGGTTCTATATTATATGAAAATAATAAATATGAAAAAGCATTAAAAACCTTCAATAAAATAGAACTTACTAATATTGATTTTTATTTAGGTATAACCAATATGGAACTTGGTAATTATGAAAAGTCAATTAATAATTTCAATAAAATAATTCAACATGGTAATAATATATTTATAAATCAATCCGAATGGTTATTGTCACTATGTTATATTAAATTAAATAAAAAAGTAGATGCTATATTAATCTTATCAAATATAGCAAAGAATACAAATCATTATAAACATAATGAATCATTAAAACTATTAGAAATATTATGAAAAATAAGAAAGAAATAAAAAAATTGTGTGTATTCGACTTTGATAACACACTAATAAATACTCCACTTAGAAAAGCTGGAATGAAAAAATGGGAAGAACACTATGGTAAAAAATATCCATCTAAAGCTTGGTGGTCAGATCCAGAATCTCTTGATACAGATGTTTTCAAAGATGAAATATTCCCTAAACCTGATGTTCTTTTTGATTTTAGAAGATTTATTGAAAAAAATGATACTTGGGTGATTATGCTAACACATAGATTACCAACATTAGATAAACAAGTAAGTAAAATACTGAATGAATTCGATATTAAATTCGATGACCATTTATATAGGAGATCTTTCTTTTTAACAAAAGCAAATGATTTAGATGAATATATTCCACAATTCCCAAACTTAAATGAAATAGAAATATGGGAAGATAGGGAATCTGAGATAAAAATTCTTCAAAATTGGGCATATAAAATAGATCCTTGGGTTGATTTTGATATCAATATCAATATTATTAAAACTTAATTAATTATTCATAATATAATAAAAAAAAGTCAATTAATGATGTATGATTTAAGAGATAAAGAATCAAAAAACACAAAATCAAATACAAAGTTGATATTAAAATGGAAATGGCAATTTATATTTATATTGTTAATCATTTTTATTATGTTCTTTCCAGAACAAACGGGTACAGTAATTGGTACTTGGGTTTCTGATTTTTTTGGCACAATTTTTAATATAATCAAAAATGGATAAAGAGTTCTACCTAAATGATATTGGTATTCTAGATTGGATGACCAATGACAAAAACCAAATTATAAAATTCAGAGATAGAATTGAATATAAAAAAAATAATCAATTCAATAGAATAGATGGTCCTGCTATCGAATATTTTTCAAGTGAAACTAAAGATTCATACTATGTTAATGGTGAAAAAATATCTGAAGAAGAATTTAAATTAATTAGTAAAACTAACGATATAAAATTATTATGATAAAAATTTTACATATAGAAAGATTATGTGATGAATCTTTTTCACCAACCAATAGAGTACATGTTAGAGAAAATAATGTAGAATACCATAGAGATTATGTTGTTAGATTACCAGCTGTATCCGCAATTGTATATAATACATTAACTAAAAAATATTTATTCGTTAAGCAATTTAGACCTGGTACAAAAGACACTATTGTTGAATTAGTTGCTGGTATGATAGATGATGAAAATTTGACACCACTGGAAACACTTAAAAAGGAAATATCTGAAGAATTAGGATATAAAACAGATTATATTAAATTTCTATCAAAATCTTATACTGCTGCTGGTTATACTGATGAAATCATTCATTATTATTATGCTGAAGTTAGTGAAAAAACAAATGATGGTGGTGGATTAGATATTGAAAATGAATTCATTGAAACTATTGAAATGAGTGAAAACGAAGTATTGAATTATGATTTTCAAGATAGTAAATGTCATCAAAGTCTATCTATGATAGGATTAAAACAAGTAAGTAGATGGTAGAAGAATACGATAAATATATCGCTAGATTAATGAAAGTATTTTCTAAATTAGATTGGGAAAGTCAATGTGATAAAGACGAAGCAATTATGTTAATGAAAAAAGTATTCATTGAATATACCAAAAAGATAAAAAAAAATGGTTAGAATTGTAGTATTTTTATCCGAAGATTATAAAGAAGCTGATAGTTTTGAATTAGAAGGAAATCCAACCAAAGAAGAAATAGATAATGTCATCATGGAAAAACATGGCAATAATTGGTATTATAGTGACATTTGGAATATTGATGAAAATGGAGAAATTATTATAAATTCTTAATAAATTTCTTATAACTTTCTACCACACTTGTTGGATATAAATTATGTTCTTTAATATAAGCCAAAACTTTTGGATCTAATAATTTATCTGTCGATTCATCATTTTTCAATGCATTTCTAATTTGAGTTGATGATATATCAATTATTCCTGTGTCTTCATCATCCATAAAAATATGTGGAGATTTTAGATACCAATCAACACCTGATTTTCTTTTAACACCTTTTCTTGGAACAACAATAAATTTACCCATTCTTTCTAAACCTTTATAATTTACCCATTTATCGAATGAATTAGCATTATCTAATCCTATTATCATTGAAAAATCATATCTTTCGTTTAATTTGGTTTCTTCATTTAATTTCTTAAAGAAATAATATGTTTCTCCTCCTAATTTATTTTTAATTTCATAATCGAATACTTTAATTCTATTGTCAACTTCTGATGCTAACCTACACATTTCTAATCTATCTTCAGGGGACGCCATTCTTTTTCCAGCCATATGCCCATATGCTGGCATTATCCATACCTCATCAATTACACCACTATTATCTAATATATATTTTGATAATTGAATATGATCATTATGAATTGGATCAAATGCTCCACCAAGAATTGCAACTTGTGTTTTTCTACCAAGTGATTGATACTGTTTTGTTCTTCGTTCTATCTTTTGTAATGTATTTTCAACTACATCAGATACATCCCATCCAGTTTCATTACATAATTGAATTAAACTAGATAATAAATCACCTACTTCTTCCTTTAAATTATTAACATCTCTCCATCTAGATAAGTGGGAAAATTCTGTGTGAATGTCTTCCATCCTTTCTTTAAAGGGCGTAAATCCAAAAACTTTAAATGATTGATTTATTTTATCTTGCAATTCCTTAATATCCATAAAAAAAACTATATTTTCTCATTATATATAAATAATTAATAATGATAAATTATTTACTGTTTTTTGAATACCATACAATATGGATCATTATTACTAAGTTGAATAACTTTTCTAAATGCTCCTCTAATATCACCTTCCATAACCAATGGATTATCTAAGGATATTAGCTTCTTCATCATTTTGTAATTAATTTCATAAGGATCACCTTTAAATATAATTTTATCTGTTTTAGATTCAAATATCATATTTAACACAGATTCATTAAGATCACTTTGTGACTTAAAACTTTTATATGTAATTTTTTCCTTAATATCTAATTCCACATTCATTTCTTTATTTTGTTTTTTTATCTAAAAAAAGACGAAAAGTTTTAAAAAAACAGACTTTTTATATTTATATATATAATTAACTAAAAACAAAACATGAAAATATGAAAAAACTTAAAAATTTTATAGAATTTATAAACGAAAATAATGAAAATTGGGAAAAACACCAACAATTAGATAATGGTGAAATTGATACACCATTAGGACTTGAAGATTGGGAAAAACATTCGATGCTAGATAATGGTGAACTTCAACAAGAAGATATTATAGACAATGAAGATAAACCAGAATTTAAAGAAGAAATTGATATTGACGTTGAAGACGAAGAAGTGGATGATTTATTAGAATTGGTATATAATAAAAGAACAGAATCATGGGACAATATTGGTGAATTAGATTTACCTTCAGATTTTGAAGTATTCCAAGAATGGTTTATGGATGAAATTAGTGATGATGATACAACAACAGCATCCATGAAAGAAGAAGAAGAAAACGATGAAGTTGTTTTCCATATACCTGAAGATATTTATATAAAATACCTAGAAGAAATAGAAAGCGGTTATAAAGATGAATTAGACGATATTGCTCAAAGTGATGATTTTGATGAAAATGAAAATAATTGGGAAGACTAAAAAATACACCGTTTAAAATAAAAAAATCTTATCAGAAATGATAAGATTTTTTTATATATGTCTTAATACAGTTTTTAATCTAGTCTTTATTTTATCCTTAGAATGTTTTAACGATATAAAACCACCCCAATCTAATTCACCTTGTGGTAAAAATTTCTTTTTCACTCTATCTTGTTTAAAGTATTTCTTATACATACCATCATCTAATTTAACTAAATAATAATAATCTATCTTAATACACCCACCAAATTCTTCATCTCTATTTACTATTCTATATAAATTTTTATTAGATAACAATCTTTTTGAAAATTTAACACCTATTTCTTCTTCTGTTTCCCTAACAGCAGCATCTTTAATAGTTTCACCACCATCTACCTTCCCCTTTGGGTATGAAAAAGATTTATCCCATTTGCGGTCAGCTGGATGAACCAACATAATTTTATTTTTATAAATGAAAACAATTCCAGCAGTTATTCTGGTATCCATCTGTTCAAAAATTTTATATTTAACAATATTTTTATTGTAATTCTCCATCATTGTCGTTTTTACCAATCCCATAAGATTTTTTACGTTCTTCTATAATATCTCTTATAACACTAGCTCCTTCAAATCGTTCTATATTAACTTGAATTTCTAACATTTTTATCAATTCATCTACTGTGAATTTATCTAAATCTTTCTTCTCGAAACAAACTTTCATTATTTTATAATATATTTTTCTTCTTCTTCTAAATCTTCAATTTCATCACCATTAAAATCTTCACCTGTTATTTTATAATATAATTCTTCATAATCGTCATCATCTAATTCTTTACCATAAATTTCTTCTACATAATTTATAATATCCAGTGTATTAACTGGTTTCTGTATATCTTTAAAATATTTATATGCACTATCAATTAAATTATTAACATCTTTGTCTCCAATTTCTTCTATAATATTTTCAACTAAAATATCTTTACCTGTGAATTTTTTATAATTTAATAACATCAATTAACATTGTTTTTTATTATATATAAAAAAACATTATTCAAATATTATATCTATTTCTTGATGACATGATATATTTTCTATCCCTTTCGAATTTTTTAATGAAATCTTTTTACCTTTTATAAATTCAACATTAAGGTATTCTGCTGATATATTCCCATGAACATTTTGATTAAAATCTTGAACTTTATTAGCTGGATTATTGACAATTATAGACTTATCATACATTAACATAAATGGTTTTTTTATTGGCATAGCTGCCAAATTTGATTCTAATGTATTAGGATTAGAATAATTTAAATGTTGTAATCTATATAATATTTCACTTGTTCTGAATATCGCTCCATCTAAAGACATTGGATATCCATAATCTCCCGTCTTACCAACCCAATTAAATTTATTATTTTTATCTGGTGATGGACTAACCATCTTAACACGAGCAGGATAACAATAAGATAATCTCGGATGTAACCTTAAAGATAAACATAAAACATTTTTATCATCTTCTAACATTTTAACTTTATCGTCTTTCATTGAAAAATCTTCTTTAAAAATTATATCATCAACAAAAAATGTACTAAATTTTTCACTTTTATCCATCAAAAGTAATAAATCTTGTTTAAAATTCTTTTCTAATACATAATTGAATTCAGGATGTAACTTTTTTGTTATATCATATCCTTCACCAAATAAACGATTGGAGAACGTATATAATATACTTACCTTTTGACTATCCCATTCTTTAAAATACAATTTCATACTTCTCAAAAGGAGTTCCAATTGTGAACCTCTATCGCGGCTAAATATAACAATATTTATCATAATTCAATTTTTTCTTTTTTATAATCATTTATTTCTTTACAAAATGCGATAAAATCATTTTCTAACATTTTATTTTTCATAAAATTAATTTCTTTAACCACTAATTGTATGTTTCCTTCTATATATCCTTTATCATTATTTATTCTATCCAAAGATGCTATATATTTTATATTTTTATTATTTTTAGTAAAAAAAACAATTGGGAGATTAGATAATTTACATTTTCTATTTTGTTTTTCATATACTGACCACACATATTCTATAGTTATATCAAATGGTATGTTCCTTTTTTTTGATGATATTAACACATTATTCCAAAATTTCCCAGGAATATCTTTATATCCAGTCCAATTATATTCTTTAACAGAATCTCTATGATAACAACCACAACTTTTCACATCACCCTTTATTACACCATAATAATCATAACTTTTTACAACCCCACACTCACACTTACATTTCCAATATTTTTTATTATATTTTTTATCGTCTTCGCAAATAAATTCTAACCTATTAAATTTCTGACCAACAAATGGTAAAAAATATACTTTATTTGTATTTAATTCAATATTATATTCATTCAATCTCAACCTTATTGTGGACACCGAACAATTGAAATACTTTGCAATATCTATAATATTTTCCCCATCTTTATACAATTTATTCAAATTTTCCTTATTCACAATTTTTGCTCTTCTTAAAAATATATTATTCTTTTTCAATCTTCTCATTATCGTTGATACTGAGCAATCTAATAATATAGATATTCCTATAACACTATTACCTTTTTCATAATATGATAATATATCATCTATGTTTATTTTTTTCATATATTATTACTAATTTTTTCACATAGATATAAAAATTTATCTTCATCCAATTTCCACTTCATAAAATTAATTTCCCTTACTATCCATCTAACATTTCCTTCAATATATCCTTTATCGTTATTTATTCTATCTAATGATGCAAAAAATGTTTTTTCATTAAGTTTTTTCTTTGGTCTATAAAAATTATCAATTATTAAATAATTACCACTCAAACTACATTTTCTATTTTGTTTTAAAAATAAATCCCAAATATAATTAATATCTATTTCTACATCTATATTTCTCACCTTAGCACTATTAATAAAAGTATACCAAAATGTACCACTTATTTCTTTATATCCTTTGTATCGTTTATCCATATTCTTATATATTAAATAAGAAAACCCTATTTTTACTAAAAATTATATAATCTACAAAAAATTTATAATAAAATTTTTATATATACATTTATGAAATACTTAAAAATATATGAAAATTTTGACTTTAATGAAGATAATTTTGACTTTGAAGAAAACGAACCAGAATCAGAAATCAAATCATATAAAGATTGCATTACTAATTATGTTGATGATTTCGATAAACCTGGTGGTGGATTTGTAAATGGTAAAATATATTACATTGAATTTAAATCACATAGTCAAGAAATTAAAGATTTTATCAATATAATAGAAGATGATAGTTATTATTTATTAGGTGATGAATCAGGTGGTAAAGAATCGTATATTATATTATGGTCTGACGAACAATATAGTATATGTAATTTTAATTCATTTGATAATTTGTCAAGTGGTGTAAAAATAAATGGAACAACCTTACTTTAAAAGATATGGCTTAGCTTCTATTACACCATTTTGAGTTACCTTAACAAATAAAGATTTACTTCTCATTTCTTCAAGACTTGTTGAACCAACATAAGACATTGCAGACTTTAACCCATCATTTATATCACTAATTAATCTTTTAATTTTTCCTTTATATGGTATCAATTTAGAATTACCTTCTACATTCTTTTCAGATAAATCATGAACCTTTTTTGTTTCCAATGATGCTGAACCCCTATATTTTTTAAATAATTGTTCATTTGGCCATTCTCCTGTCTTTTCAATTGATCCTGGGGACTCTTTTGTTCCTGATAGTATAGAACCTAGCATTACACTATCGGCACCAATAGACAACGCCTTAGCAACATCTCCAATCATTCTAACACCCCCATCTGCAATCACTGGTACATCATATTTATCACACACATCAACACAGTCTATAATTGCTGTAACCTGTGGAATTCCAATACCTGTTCTAATTCTTGTTTCACATAATGAACCATTACCTATACCAACTCTAACAGCATCAGCTCCCCATTCACAAAGATTTCTTGCACCTTCCCTTGTCGCAACATTACCAGCAATAACATCAACAGAATAATTTTCTTTGATGTATCTAATTGTATCTTTTACCAATTTAGTATTACCATGTGCAACATCTATTAATATAACATTTGCACCTGCTTCAACTACCTTACTTAATCTTTCTTCATAATCCTTTACACCAATTGAAACACATATGGGATATCCTGCACCTAAAGACGATTGTACAATATCCTTAACTATATCAACTTGTTCATCTATACTCATAAATCTATGCACACACCCTACACCCCCATTTTTCATTATACCAATAGCCATTTCACCACCAGTTACAGTATCCATAGGTGCCGATACATAAGGTATTTTAATATTGTAATTCTTTGTAAATCTTGTTGATATATTACAATCTGTTCTATTTTCTACTTCAGAGTATCGTGGAACTATCTGTATATCATCGTATGTTAATGCTTCTCTAAATATCATATTATTTTATTTTATTATTTCCAAAATATAAGATTTGACATTACTTATATTTAGTGCTTTTTTCCTTCTTTTCTAGTTCTTTTATTTACTTCATTTGTCATCTTATTCTACATATATTTTCTTTTCTTAAAAATCTTATAACTTCTTCCCTTTCAATATCAGTCAGTTTTCTTCTTCGTTTATCAATTGCTTTTTTCAATTCTTTTTGTTCATCTTCTGTCATATCAATAGAAAATATACAAGATTCCGCAATTTCTTCATCTGTATATTCCTTTCGTAATTTATTGTAATATTTATTTGCATCAGATTCTATCATAATTATTTCTTTGGTTTTACAAATAGTGACATCCTTTTACCTTCTAATTTTGGCATAGATACTTGTTTAACAAATCTTTCTAATCTTTCATCCATTATTTTATATTTTTATTATATCTTTCTTCAATATATCCTTGATTAACTTCTCTTTTTTCAATATCACTATAATCATTTCTTTGTGTTGCTAACATTGGATTAGTCATCAAACAAACATCTTTAGATTGTATTTCTTCAGCTAAATATACATCTAAAATATCAGAATGCTTAGTAATTCTTTTTATGTCCCTATATTTTCTTATAAATCTATCATAGACATTGTTATTATAAGCCATAGCATGAACTGCATATGAATTTTTAATTAAGATTAAATTTGGTTTTATTTTAAGAAGTTTGTTATGTGTATTTGCACCCAAATAAAATAGTGACCATTTTAATTTACCAATTTGTGATAATGATCTTTTCAAATTTTCCTGTGTGTCATCAGTTATAAACTCTATATCATCTTCAAATACAAGAACATTTTTTAATTTATTTTTCTTGGCATATTTAACAATTTCCAAATTAGATTTAATAATACCAATTCTTCCATCAACATCTTTAACGGCAGAAAATCTTTCCACCTTATCTAATATACCAATCTTTTCAAATTCCTTTTTACATACTTCCCATCTATCTGTTCTTTCATCTAAATTGATACAAAACATTTTATCAAAAAAATCAAATGCATTATCCATAATTATAGTTTATTTTTTATTTATACTTCATTTTTTAGTAATTGTTTTTTAAAATACCATGATTAATAAGAATAATAAACATTACTTTTCCTACTTATATGACTGAAAACTTTGTTATTCAAAGAAACTCGATATTTCAATTTCAAGTTTTTTATTTGCGCATAAAATTCTTTCCATGACTTAATTTCATCATTAAAATATTCCTTCCATTGGTCTTTTAATGAAGATAAATTAAATTCAGGATAGAACTTTTTATTTTTAATTATTATTACTTCATATCCTCTGCGTCCTATCTCTAATGAAGCATTTATCGAATCATCATACCCATACATGATATTCCCTATAAAACTCGAATACGCTGGATTAATTTTAAACATATATCCACCAATTATCTTTATCCTATTTTCTAAATTGTTAATAAATTTATTTCTAATCCATTGATTATTAATCATTCTATTAAATGTTTTACCTTTTTTATGATCCTTACTTTTTATTGTTAAATCTTCAACAAAAATAAATTTACAATTATAAGATTTGAACAAATGACTAATCTTCTTGGAAATTTCATAAAGTTCATATTCAATTTTATGATGATTATTCTGATCAATATTTAATATATATCTTCTTACTTCTAATATTTTATTGTCATCTTTAATTGACAATCCTATTTCGTTTGGATTCAAATCTATACCTATATATCTGGTATTCAATGAATTATATTTAATTTGTGGTTCTTGATATGTAATATAAATATATTTTTCATCTAATTTAATAGAATATGTTAATCCTTTTTTACCTTGTCCTATATTATTCAATTGTTCTAATTGGTATAATTTCTTTTTATAATTACTCCTTAATTTCGGTAAATTTAATTTAATATGTTGATTTCTATTGACTTTAAATATAATTTGATTATTATTTATCATATCTAATTTGAAGGATCTATTACCCATCTTTGTTTCTTCTCCTTGAATATTAATTGGTAACAATCTATGATTTTTAATTTCTTTGTTATTGATAAATCCTTTAATTCTTCTATAAAAATGTTTCTTTGAACCAAAAATTACTTTATTGTCTTTATTGATTTTATAAATTGATTCCGCATCTTTTATTCCACACTGAATTAACCATGAATTTATATCAATATTATTTAAAGATTTAGTCAATAATCTAATATCTTTTTGTGATTTATCTTCTATAAACCTATTATATGAATATCTAACAACATTTGAATATTGTTTTCTTAATAATTCTATATCATTATTAAATTCTGTATTGTATGGTAATTTTATTGTTATCAACCTATTAAATTATATTTTATATAATTATATATAGTAAATAAAAAATACCATTTTTTTCCATTTTCAATAAATAATTTTAATATATAAAAGAAAAACATTTTAATTGAAACATTTAAAATTATTCGAAATAACTAATCCTTACCGTAATTCCGATTTAAGGAAACAATATGGGTTTAGACCAAAATATAAAATGGGAGTTATTGCTATTAGATTTGAAACCAATGACAATGGAAAAATTATAAATGATAATGGTGAAATAATGTTAAATCTACATGAAAATTCAGATTTTATTAATTGGTTCGAGAATAAGTATAATATAAAAATGAATAATAGTATTGTAAATATACCAAATGATTTAAACAATGATCCTTACTACCATTACTTCAAATGCAAACAAGGTGAAGAAGAAAAAAAAATTAAAGAAATATCTAAAAGTAAATTTGTAATTGATGCCGATTTTGTTGATTTAAGAGAAATTGATGATGTAAATATAATGCAAGGTGTTGTAGAAAATTTAAAATCATTAATGGATTACTATCAAGGACACAGTGATAAAGAAATACAAAAAAGAATTGAAGAGTCAATTGAAGATTTGAAAAAAATATTAAAATAAAAATGATAAAAAATTATAACATATTTTTATTTGAAAATTTCTTAGAAGAAATTGAAAATATGCCATTAGTAGCAGACGCAGAAATATTAGAAAGCATTGTAGTTGATTCTGATATGTTGATGAATACAGTAAATGCCGAACCGGTGGATTTTGTAGGAGAACCTTTCAACTTCGATATTAGAAAATATGATGATAATTATACATTAGAACAATTAAGAGATAATGCAGATTTCAATGAAAATTTAGCAAAGAAAGAGTTATTTATAAGTGAATTACAAAATACTAAAGATTATGATACATATATAATTGATGATATCAAATATCTATTAATTCATAAGAGGAAAAATAGAAAAATGGATAAATTGGAAAAATTGGATGACCCTCTTTATGTTATATTTCAAACCAAAGACATCAACGGTGAGTGGAATAGAGATAAAATAAAAATCTATAAAATAAATGGAAACTTCAGTAATTTTTATGAAAAATTAAGTTCTAAAACAATTGAACTTGTTAAAGGTGATAAAAAATATATTTATATTAGTAACGGACAAAATTGGATATTGAAAAACATTGAAAATAAAGATGAGATTTTCAAGGATATTTTATCAAATGATGATATAAAGGTTATTTTAAAGGAAAATGGTATAACTATTACTATTGTATCTTAATTAGGGTATTATTTTATTCTATTTCCATAATAATTCTCCCCACAGCTTCATCTACTGGTATTTTACTATTCCAAAACGGTATTACATATTTATCAATAAATTCATCACTATTTATAAATTTATCTAAATATTTTTTATCATCAATAGCCAACCGATCTCCATACAACAACTTAACAATTTTCCCTGTGTATTCTGAATAGGTTAATTTCTTTGTTTTATCTTTATGTGCATTAAGATGATGATCATCGTGAATAATATTAACAACTTCTTTTAGTGACATATTATCTTCCCACCCTTTAATTACATATTCACCAAAATGATAACTTCCAACAAATTCATCCCAATATTTTTTATCCCCCTTTTTATATAACAATTTTGCAATATTATTTTTATAATCATAATAATCACTATCTAAATCATTATCATCAAGGGAGTGGGTTGATGATTTAGATTTAATTTGTTGTTCTATTTCCCCATATTTATCTTTTAAAAACTTATACACTTCCATATATTCTTCAGTATCATTATATTCTCTTACACTATTCATAACTTTATGTGATAAATCTGTAAGTTTATTACTAAATTTAATTTCTTTAATTTCTATAATATCATCAGTTTTAGAGTTTTCCATATAAATTAACAATTTATTACGATTTTTCAATCTATATAACAACAATTCTAATATTAAATTTTTACTACCATATAAATTAACAAACGACATAAATATATTTTTCTTACCATAATCATCTATACCTGTACCTATAAATATCCAATCCATGTCCCCCACTGTGGTTTCATTGATCATTCTTTCTAATATAACCTTATTTTTCATAGATTTATTTTCAGACATACCCCTATATATTAAATATTAAACTCATTAAATATATCATTCTTTGATGGAATAATCAAATTAACATAAATAATTAAATATTCCAATTTACTCCACTTTTGAATATCTTCTACCCCCAATTTACTATTCAATTTATCACTAGAATATACTTTATACTCATTATTTTTATCAAACCAAAATATAAATTCAAAATATTCACCATCTATTATCCACGACAATAATATAGCAATACCTCCATGTACTTTTCCAATATAATCAATTACCGATATATTCATAAAATAAGATTGTTTATTTTTTATATATAAAAAGAAAAAGGGTCTTTCAAATGGCAAAAAATAGTGATCATACAGATTTTTATATAAAAGGAAATACACATCCCAATTTTGAAAAAAATAGATTAATTGAAGAAGAACTAATAAATGTTATTATACAAAAATTAGAAATGTTAATTTTTTCAAATAAAGGAGATTTATATGGAGATCCAATTTTGGGTTCAGATTTAGAATATTATTTATGGTCAACATCTGTACCATCATATGAAATAAAGAAAAAAATGAATAATCAAATATCATTATATATACCAGAATTAATAACAATTGGTTATTCACTAAATGTAGATATATACGAAGGAACACTAAAAGACATAATGTACCTAAGATTCGGTATCAACAATTACAATATAAATTTTATTATGGACTAAAAAAAATATAAATATTATGAATTTTTTCAATTGCAAAAAACACAACATACTAATTGTCGATGACATACCCGATAACGTTACTTTATTAGAAGGTATGTTAAAAAAAATTCGTGGATTAAAAATCTACAAATCATATGACCCATTGGAAGCAGAAAAATTAATTGAAACTATTGATTTTTCATTATTCTTATTGGATATACAAATGAATAATATGGATGGTTATGAATTAGCCACTAAAATAAAATATGGTAAATATGGTAAAAATATAGATACTCCAATTATTTTTATAACTGCTATTTACGAAACAAATGAAGACAAAATGAAAGGATATAATATAGGTTCAATTGATTACATCATAAAACCCATAGATAAAAGTATAAGAAAAAAGGTTAAAAGTTATCTTAATAAAAAAGATAAAAACAATACTAAATTCTTCTCAGAAGAAAGAATGAATAACATTAAAAATTCAATGACTATATAATGCCAGATATTGTAGAAAGTAATGTAATAACTACCAAAAAGGTAAATGAAATTAAAGAAAAGGAAAAATATGCTCTAAAATTAAAAAGAACAGAAATTCTTTGGCATAGTAGAAATAGAGGGGTTAGAAAAGGTGGTATTTCATTCGCAATGACCAAAGCGGAAAGAGAAGAATATATTAAATGTAAATTAAGTGTGTTTTATTTCGCTCAAAAATATTGTAAAATTAAAAGAGAAGATGGTACAATTGGTGAAATAACATTAAGAAGATATCAAAAAGAAATAATAAAATTATTTAATGATAATAGATATTCAATATTAATGGCAAGTCGTCAAACAGGTAAAACCATATCAGCGGCTATTTATATTTTATGGTATATTTTATTCAATTCAAATAAAGGAGTAATGATTGTTGCAAACAAATCAAAAACAACAAAAGAAATTATAAATAAAATAAAAGGAATTTACAAACTTCTACCATTTTTCTTAAAAGAAGGAGCCACAAACTGGAATGAAACTTCAATTTCACTTGAAAATGGTTCAAGAATACAAACAGAATCAAGAACATCAGAACCAGCTATTGGTTTTACTATTGATTTGCTTTATCTTGATGAATTTGCAAAAGTACCTGATACCATCATAAGAAAATATTATGCTGAGGTTGTTCCTGTTGTATCTTCTATTGATGATTCTAAAATCATTATAACATCAACACCTGACGGATTCAATTTATTCTGGGAATTAATAACAGGTGCAGAAAAACCTGAAGACGATGATGATAATAATGGTTATAAATCTAGAAGAGTATATTGGTATGAAAAAATTGGACGAAGAGATACTAAAGTATTATTAAATAAATCAAAAATTAAAAAATATTCACGATATGGTATAACTGGAACATTTATTAAAAATCATATAAAATCTTTAGGATATAAACTATATGAAGAAACTATAAATAATGTTGTTACTGTATTTATCAAATTTTATAAAGATCAAAAAGAAACTATACCACACCAAAAGGCAACAGTTAGTGATATTAGAAAACTTATGATACCACTTAATGATGGCAAACATATTCCATTATCAGAATTATGTAAAATTAGTACATGGGAAGAAGAACAAACAAAACTTATTGGTGGTGAAAGTTTCTTCAAACAAGAATATGGATTAGAATTCTTAACAGATGATAAAACTTTATTTGATACAATCAAATTTCAGCAAATGACTAAAAATATCAAACAGTATGAACATATTGAAATTGATGATTTTAGTAGAAAATTACCTATGCCTTATAATAACTTAAAATTTATACAAGATTGTCCTGAAATATTTGAAATGGGAAATCAAAAAGATTATCACATATTTATAGGGATAGATTTAGCAGAAGGATTAGGATTGGATTATAGTGTTATAAACATATTTAGACTATTACCAAAAAATAAAGAATGGATTGAAAATAATAAAGAATCTTTACATAACCTTTATGATTTTTTCAAATTAGAACAAATTGGTATATGGAGATCAAATATTTATAAAATAAGTGAGCTTGCTCATATCCTTTATATGATAATATTTGAATTCTTTGACTCTGAAAAAGTTAAATGTATAGTCGAAATGAATAAAAATTTAGGAAATCTATTATTCCAATCGATGCCATATGTTTTTGAAGGCGAAAATGATTATGGTGATTATGTCTTTTTAAGATTTAAACACAATCAAAAAGACAAAATGGTTAAAAAAGGACTACTAATAGGTAGAGATAAAAAATACAATATTAAGGAATTTCAAGATAATATGATTAAGGATAATTTATCACTTAGTAATGATTCTAATATAATAGAATTAAAATCATTTGCCAAAAAAGAAACTCCATCTGGTGATGTAACATACAAATCACAATCAGGTCATGATGATATGGTAATGAGTTTAGTGAATTTAACTGCAGTATTTGATCACCCAGCTTATAAAGAATCAATTGAGAATTACATTGATAATGGATTACCAGATGAATATAAACCTTTAATACTAGGTTATGAGGATAGAAGAGATAACGGCACTATAAGTATATTAAGTGAATCTTATAAAAAGATATACAATAAAAGTATTAAAATGGATGAAAACA
>Ga0307992_1000187_pt1 | contig 40197 bp, 35 predicted proteins | sample EllFjometagen133_FD_203162 | JGI IMG/M metagenome (GOLD analysis project Ga0307992, IMG submission 203162) | Marine microbial communities from Ellis Fjord, Antarctic Ocean - #133 | ecosystem: Environmental > Aquatic > Marine > Unclassified | place: Southern Ocean | collected 2014-10-08
AAATGATATAGAAGAATCATTCATTTATGATTAGATATTCTATTATCCCTAATTATCCATACAATACTACAAAATTATTGAATACTATTTTCGTTTCAGAATACTTGAATAATGCAACTATTGTCATCTAATCACTTGCTGGCGAGGGATTGTGAGCTTATTTTGTCAATTTAGAGCGGGGAGGCTTAATTGCATTCATTCATCGTTCACAAGACGCATAGTTATTCACGACTTGACTGGGATATGAATATTCCAGCAAGGGTCGTATTTCTTCAACCACTAGCACCTTCCTCAAGCCCTTTCATTTTAAAAGTTCAAGCATACTTAATTAATAAACTTAAATAGAGGGAAAAGCCATGTGTGCTCAATTTGATTTTCACGCAGCTTGCCCCGTGTGTTCATCCGAATATACGGTGCGGACCCATCGGCCCTGGCTCGTGAAAGTACTCACCAGCAATTGGAAGTACTTGTGTACAGATTGTGGCAAGAAATTTTATTTCAATCACCGGAAAGTTCAAGATGATTTGTCATTACTGAACAGACAGCATTTAGCACCGGTAGATGAATTACCATCAAATTACTTTAATCAACAAAATTAAATTATCGGGGAATAAAATGAAAAAATCAATAAAACACAGCCGGTCCAAGGGGGATTCGATTATGTTTCGTAAAAGTAGTGTTATCCTAAGTATAATAATTCTCATGGCGAGCATGAGCTCAACCCTCTTTGGGGCAGAGTATGCATTTATGTATATAAACGCTGACGGAACCACTAATTTAGTCTGCGAAGATAATAACTGGACGACCGTAGGTTCGGCCACTCTTTTCACTTCTGGTATCGTATCGAGCAATTGGGCCTTCGAAGACTCCGCTCTGATCGCCACTTCAGGCGGTGATTATCTGGTAATGTACTCCATGAGTTTTGGGGCGGATTCAACTAATTGGGATGTTGGCATTTCAGTAAATGATGCAGACCCAGCTGTTATATACAACCAGCGGTTCATCTCAAATTCCCGCAAAGAGGTGGGAAACATGTCGGGAATGGGACATGTTACGGTCGGAAACGGGCAAAGTATTAAATTGAAAATGAAGCAGGCCAGCGGTGGACCATTAAATGCAAATCCTTATAATGTCCAAGTCACCGTGGTAAAACTTACTAATCTCTCAACTGGCTATTATTCCGAGATGAACTTGGTAGGCAGCACAGCAGAATTAGATGTAGGCAGTACATTTTTAACCCAAACGGGGTTTGGTAACACGCTGGCCCTCAACAATGATTGGGACCTCACAAGTAGTGTACTCACTGCCGAGGGGAGCTCTGCCGGCACATACTTAGTGGCATTGTCCGCCAGCATAAAAGTGACCAGTATCTCCCAAGACTACGAATTTGAAATTTCGGTGGATGATGATCTTCTACCATCAAAAATGGTGGCAACGCGTTACTTCTCTGAATCAAGTACGGAGTATGGGAATGTTTTTATCTGCGGGATTGTGGACGTAGTAGTAGGTGATACCCCGACCACGTTGCGTGTAAAATCGGCCGGTTCCGCTTCAGGTAAAACGGTTATGGAAAATGCCAATCTCGCACTACATAAAATATCTGGTACGGACCAGGCGACCTATGGCGGGATGTATATTACGAATAATGCGGATGCTACTGATTGTCCCATCACGCAAACATGGTATCAGGTAACCGCAGGTATGGAGGCCATGACCCCAAAGAACTCATTTGACTTTAGTGCAGGCACACTTACACCCACAGGCAATTCTGCAGGAATTTATCGGGTGAATTACTCATGTGCCCTGTTGGGTGGATCTACCACTTTAACAAAGGTTTTTGTCTCCGTTTTCGTAGATGATGTTGAGCAAACAGATCTCACAACAACACGCACACTCAACTCGACAGGCTCACCAGGCGCTATTGGTGGAACGGGACTAATCACCATCTCAGTACCCACAGACGATGTTGTGATCAAAATATACAACGATACCAATACAGATGACATAACCATGAAGTACGCTGACCTGACCCTCAGTCGGGTCACTTATTCAGGTGATGCATCCTTGCCTGTTGAGCTCGCAGAGTTTGCAACTAAGAGTTTAGATGGGCGAGTTCTGGTGACCTGGAGAACTGCGTCTGAGACGGAGAATCTGGGTTTCATCCTGGAACGTAAACCGACAAACAAGGGTAGTTTTAAAGAGATTGCCAGTTTTATCACGAATGATGCCTTGATCGGACAGGGCTCAAAAACATCTGGAGCCAGCTATCAATACACTGACAAGGATGTCCGTGTTGGTGAGACTTACAGCTATCGTCTAAGCGATGTGGATTATAATAATAAGACTACCCGGCACGCATCTTCTGATGTCACAGTCCAGGCAGATGACCCCGCCATGGTACCGGAATCAGCCGTTCTACTCCAGGCTTATCCGAATCCTTTCAATCCCAGTACTACCCTACGCTATGGAATTCCAAGTGAATCGTTGGTAAGCCTGATTGTGTATGACATCGCTGGAAATGAAATCGCCCGTCTCGTGGAGGGTCCTCAGGAAGCTGGTTGGCATACAGCCGTATGGAATGGTTTAAACAATCAGGGTCAGCCAATTCCAACGGGTGTCTATCTGGCTCATCTTGAGGATCAATCAAACTCGAAGGTGATCAAGATCAGCTATCTCAAGTAAAACTGTAATAACAGGAATAAATGTAGCCTCCCAGTTGTATTTCGCAATTGGGAGGCTACTTTTTTGCCCCAAAGTCAACAACTGCGAAGGAAGATAGAAAACGTGATGTTCACCAAAGCCATTGTCCGAACACCAGCAGCTAGCCTCATCAACGGGCTCACATCTGCCAGCCTGGGTGCACCAGACTTCGACCTGGCACTCCAGCAGCATGCAGAGTACATCCGCGCTCTTGAATCCTGTGGTCTGGAAGTGATCTGTCTGGAAGCAAATCCTCAATTTCCGGATTCAACCTTTGTAGAAGATGTTGCTCTCCTCACAAAAAATTGTGCCATTATTACCAATCCTGGCGCCCCTTCACGACGGGGAGAAACAGCTGGCATGCGTCCTGTCTTGGCCAGTCATTTTGAACACATTGAAGAAATTCAATCACCAGGAACCCTTGAAGCAGGGGATGTGATGATGGTTGGCTCACATTTTTATATCGGTCTATCTGCCAGGACCAATCAAGAAGGCGCTGATCAACTGATCGCCCATCTTCAAAAGTATGGATTCTCTGGGTCTGTGGTGGAACTGAGCAAAGTACTGCATTTGAAGACAGGCGTAGCCTATCTTCAAAATAACAATCTTCTGGCTTGTGGTGAATTCCTGACACATCCAGATTTTGCAACGTTCAATATTTTACCGATTGATGAACAAGAGAGCTATGCGGCCAATTGTATCTGGGTGAATGATACGATTCTCGTCCCATTGGGATTCCCAAAAACAAGGGAAGCCATTCGGGATGCTGGCTATGTCACTATGGAAGTTGATGTATCCGAGTTTAGAAAACTGGATGGTGGTTTAAGCTGTCTTTCTATCCGCTTCTAAAAATATAAGATATTACTCCGATTTTTATCGTCGAATAGATCTGACACACATCAAGTTGTCATGCCTTTGTTAAATTGTTGAGCAGAAAGACGCTTGACTAACAGCGCACAGCTTTGAATATTCCAGCTTTAATGAAATCATCTGAGAGGGTATCATATTTTGTCATTCCGAATGAAAAAACAAGCCAGCGGGATTCTCATATTTCTGTTCATCACCCAATGGGTTATGGCAGCGACATCAACCAATTCAAGAATCGAACTTGATGGGAAGGGACGTCCTCTCTGGGAATCTGATGTCATCTGGGTGAAGGTGAAACCCAGCGTCAGCATAGACCGAAGCTTACGGGAAATCTCTAGTTTTAACGTGTTTTCTCTCGATCAAAAAGTGAAAGATTATGGTATTCGCAACATTTCAAGAGCATTCCAACCAATTGATCGGCCCGGCAGATCTGACCTTCCCGATCTGACCAGAATCTTCACCCTGGAATTGCCTCCCAGAGCCAATGCAAAATGGGTAGCAAAAGCATTTAACCAGGATGCAAGTATTGAATATGCAGAGCGAGTACCAGCAGTGTATCAGAATATGATTCCCAATGACGAGTATTACGATTCCATCATGTACCACCTGCCTCAAATCCAAGCTGAAGCAGCCTGGGATATTCACAGAGGAGAAGATGGTGTTGAGGAAGTCATTGTCGGAATCTGCGATACTGGTGTGGATTGGAAACATCCTGATCTGGCAGCAAATATCTATAATCGTCTTGGTGAAGATGCTGACGGAGATGGTGTTACTCTCATCTGGGATAGCCTGGAATGGGTCATGGATCCAGATGACCTCAACGGAATAGATGATGACAATAATGGCTATGTGGACGATCTCATCGGCTGGAACTTCATGGCTGATCCTCAAGGGAACCAGAATAACAATCCCATGGATCCACCTAATCGTGGTCATGGATCGCATTGTGCCGGTCTGGCTGCCGGTGTGACGAACAATTCAATTGGTATCGCTTCCATTAGCTGGAATGTCAAAATTCTGGGTACTTCCCACAGCTATACCGAGGATGGGGGTAATTATATATCTCGCCCTTATAGCGGTCTGGTTTATCTGGCAGATAATGGTGCAGATATCATCAACGCCAGTTGGGGTGGCGGAGGCTTTTCCCAGGCATATGAAGAAGTGATACGCTATGTGACTGGTGTGGGAGCCATATTTGTTTCATCAGCTGGTAATGAGGATGATGGGCAGGGAGGCATGACCGGCTTTGGTCCGCAGTATCCCACCGCTTATCCAGGATGCATTAGTGTCGCTGCCGTGAATCGGTATGATACCAAGGCCTGGTATTCCAGCTATGGTTGGTATGTTGATGTTGCAGCACCAGGTGGTGTTCTTGCTTACCCCGGTGACCCTGACGGGCTATATAGTACTTGGCCTGGTGGATATGCTTATGGAGCTGGTACTTCTATGGCCGGACCAGTGGTAGCAGGCGTGTTCGCTCTGGTAAAATCATATCATCCAGACTGGACCAACGATGAGCTCGTGAACCAGATTCTTGGAACGACAGATGACCTGGATGCCGGCAATCCTTTCTACACGAACTGGCTGGGTTCGGGTCGCATCAATGCCTATCGTGCTTTAGCTGAAGAGAACGTCCATGTTGCCAATGAGATGAAATTAATACTCTGGGATGTACAAAATAGTAATCCTGCCGCAGATGATTGGGAAATGGAGCCCGGGCAGAGTACTGATATTGGTTTTGTGCTTAGAAACTATTCACATCTTGTAGGTGACTCGTCCGCAACCTTCACACTTGTCAGTGAGAATCCCCAGGTATTGATCGATAACCCGAGTTTGCAGGATACCATTTTGGCCGATGATTATACCTCAGTTGGTGAATTCTCCCTGAGTATTGCAGAAGATGCCAATACGGAGGTAGCAAAACTCTGGTTGGTCACCCAACCTCAGAGCGCGGAAATGATTACAGGCGATTCCATTCCATTTAATCTGCTTGTGAACAGCACATCCATAAACACCTCATTTATTGATCTGGTCTTGAATGTTGATGCTGTTGATACCAGCATTATTACCATCCATAATTCAGCAAATTCTCCAGTCGATATCAGCGCAGAGGCTTCTGCGATTGATCCAAATTCACTCCTCTGGCATGTGAGTGAACTCAATGCCTATGCGGGTACTTCCTGGTGGTGCGGAGATCCTGATATCGGAGGTTATCCTGACGCTACGGTTCAATATATGGATCTGCCCTTACTCGATCTGAGCGCATTGAGCAATCCAGAATTGACCTTCATGGTGGATTGGTATATCGAAGATCCACGTGGAGCAGATGCTCCCTTTGATGGCTGGGATGGTGCCAATGTCTGGATTTCAACTGATAGGGGTGAAACTTTTGAAGTGATCCAGCCCATTACTCCTGCTTACACCTGTAATGCACTATCTGCCTGGGGAGATTATTGGGAATTGGGACTGGTTCCGGGCTGGGCCGGCAACAGCAATAGCTATGTGGAAGCGCAGTTTAACCTCAATGCCTATGCGTCTGAACAAGTCATCATTCGATTCGGCTTTGCAGCCGACGGTGCCACCACTGGATTGGGTGTTTTTATTGATAATATCTCCGTGCATGATACTACCAATGTGTTGTTCCAAAATGATGGTGTGTTTGGGGGAGGAATTCAGATTAATGGCTTTCCATCAGACATGATTGCAACCCCGTGGCTTGAGTTTCCCAATGGCAACAGCACCGTGCCTGCCACAGGTGATCTTGAATTAGAAATTGTGACGAATACAGCTGGGCTGGAACCCGGATACTACGCTACAACGGCCAAGATTACTCATGCCGGTTATGTACTGGATGAAGTAGCTGTCACTCTGACTATTATCAATGATCCAGTGAATCAGGACCCAAGTAATCGTCCCCGAGAATTTGCCCTGGATCAAAACTTCCCAAATCCATTCAACCCTACTACAACATTGAGCTATGCTTTACCCATGGAGGTGGATGTAAGTATCCAAATATTTGATATCAGGGGCCGTCTGGTAAGCAGCCCTGTGGAGAGTCATCAATCTGCAGGATACTATACTGTTGATTGGCAACCAAGGGATTTGAGCGGTCATGCCCTGGGTACAGGATTGTATCTTGCCAGAATCCAGGCCGGTGAATTTGTAGAAGTGATTCGGATGGTGTATCTCAAATAGTTAACAGGAGGGGCAGAGACCATGCAGCATGAAATATTGAAAGCATCAGATCTTTTAGGTCAGCAGGGAGAATTGATTCAGAAGGGCTGGGCCAGAGATATGATTCTGGACTATCATCGAAAAGATGTCAAGGCTCCAACATTTAAGATCAAAGAATGGGACTATTATGCTGTTCTATCGGATGAACAGGGTATTTCATTCACCATATCCGACATGGGCTATATTGGATTCATAGGTGCGACTGTATTTGATTTCTCAGCGGCTCAGGAAACCTCCAATTCAATTACGACCATTCTGCCTATGGGTGGCTTTAATATGCCCGAGTCCTCTAAACAGGGGGATGTCATATTCCAGAATAAGGATCTCAGCCTGCGATTCATCCGAAAAGAGCATTCAAGAATCCTGGAGGTTGACTGGAAGCATTTTCAACCAGGAAGAGATCTACAGGGTAGCGTGGAATTATCCCAACCTGATGATGATTCCATGCTCATCGCAACCCCTTTTGCTGAGAACCCCAAAGCATTTTACTACAACCATAAAATTAACTGTATGCCTGCTCAGGGGAGCTTCACCCTGGGTGAAAAGAAGTTCGAGTTTTCGCAAGAGAATGCCTTTGGTGTACTGGACTGGGGGCGGGGGGTCTGGACCTATTCAAACACCTGGTACTGGGGATCGGCCTCAGGTCTGACAAACGGACAACGTGTGGGACTCAATATTGGCTATGGATTTGGAGATACCTCAGCAGCCAGTGAGAACATCATCTTCCTTGATGGTCTGGGTCATAAATTGGATGCAGTCAGTTTCCATATTCCCGAGGATGATTTTTTAAAACCCTGGCAGTTTTCCAGTAATGATGGCCATCTGGAACTGGATTTTACTCCTATTCTTGATCGACACTCTAATACAAACCTGCTGGTGATCCAATCCTGGCAGCATCAGGTTTTTGGTCGATTTTCCGGAGAGGTCATCCTGGACAATGGAAAAGTTTTCCAGATCAAGAATCTTCTGGGTTTTGCTGAAAAGGTGAAGAACCGCTGGTGATTGCCTGAATATGCGATGGTAAGTCCCTGGAGATTTCTCTTCCAGGAAGGCTCCTAAATACTGGACTGAGGCATCCCCACCGTTTATTATCAAGACCCGGTAATTTTGAGTGGATTCACACTGAGAATGAAAATATACCGGATAAAGAAAATTTGAAGAAGATAGAAGGTTAAGAAAATGATATATCGCAGTACCTACAATATGATTGTCGAGAGAATTTATGAGATCAATGCTGATATCAAACAGAACACGAAAGATATAAAAAGAGCAGCTGATTTCGGAGATTTGAAAGAGAATGCTGAATACCATGCTGCCAAAGACAATCAGGCACATCTGCACAACAAGCGGCATCGTTTTGAAAAGCATCTTGATGAAGAGGTCGTGGAACCCGGCGATGTGAAAGCTGATCGAGTCTCATTTGGAACCCAGGTCACCTATACCGATGGTGAAAACCCCATCACAGTTTCTATGGCGGGTGCTGCTGAGTACGAATTGGAACTCTATGAAAACATTGTCACCACCTCATCTCCTTTTGCTCAACGCGTTCTGGGTAAGAAGGTCGGGGATACCCTCACTTTGGACCTCCCAGATGGAGCCAAAACGCTCACAATTCTGGATATTCAGCTCCTGAAATAACCCCAGGTTTCGCTACACCAACATTCGTCCCCCTGATTCCAGGGGGCTGGTAAAAGTTTTATCCCGTGTGGTATCCACACAAGCTTACAATGGTTAGATCTCACCGAAGGGAGTCCCCATGCTTTCCAATCTCAGATCAGAATTCATGCTCGATTCAGATATTCATTATCTAAATCATGGCTCATTTGGTGCCTGCCCTCGAGAGGTGTTTGAGGACTATCAAAACTGGCAGCGTATACTTGAAAAAAATCCCATCGATTATTACACCAGACAATTGAAGGGCTTATTTGGCAAGGAAGCCAGTGGTCCACTGGAAAAGGCCAGGACAGAGCTGGCCGAGTTTGTGAATGCGGATTCTGAAGGAATGATATTCACTCCGAATGTGACAGTTGCTCTCAATGCCATCGCCAACTCGATTCAATTGCAAGAAAATGACGAGGTGCTGACTACAGATCATGAATATGGAACCATAGTGGCAACCTGGGCTCGCAAGTGTAAACAGAGCAATGCTATCCTCAGAAAAGTGGAAATTGATCTGCCAATGCCCACACAGGCTGAATTTGTAGAACATTTCTGGAACGAGGTGACACCCCGTACAAAAGTGATACTTATAAGTCATATCACTTCAGCAACTGCCTTGGTTCTACCTGTTAAAGATATTTGCACCCGTGCCCGCCAGGCTGGGATAGTGACTGTTATTGATGGTGCTCATGCTGTGGGCCAAATCAATTTGGATGTTAGGGATATCAATGCAGATTTTTACACAAGCAATTGTCATAAGTGGTTACTTACACCCAAGGGAACAGGCTTTCTACACGTTCATCCCAACCAGAGAGAGACCTTTGAACCTCTGGTGATCAGTTGGGCAGAAATCAATCAACCCTCCTTTGCATTGCGACATGAAATGTGGGGAACCCGGGATATGGCAGGTTTTTTGAGTATTCCTGCTGCCTTGAAATTCCGCGAGAAACACAATTGGGAAATTCGCAATTCAGAATCCCGAGCCTTGCTCTATGAACACCGCATTGCTTTCGCATCAGCCTTTGAAAGAGAGTTGATTTGTGATGAATCCTGGCTTGCGCAAATTGCCAGTGTGTTGTTGCCATTGGAGACAAACCTTGCTGATTTATGGCGCTATTTGTGGGAAGATCATCAAATTGAGGCTATGATTACCAGATGGCGTGATGAACCCATCATCCGGCTCAGTCACAACGCTTACAACACACGAGATGAATTGGATTTACTGCTCCAGACCATACTCGCTTACCCAAAATTATAAATTATTTCGAGCTGAGTTGGAAAACCTCTTCAATACTTAATTCGAACACCAGAGATATTTCGTAAGCAAGGTTTAGTGAGAGGTTGTATTTCCCCTTTTCCAGGAAAACAATAGTTTCTCTGCGCACATGAACCTTGTCAGCGAGTTGTTGCTGCGTCAGCCCATCTCGGGCTCGGAGTTCTTTAATTCTGGTCTGCATGGGGGATACCATTCTGTTTGAAATAGAGCCAGGTTAAGCCGTAAATTGCTGCTGCTGCCATGATACCGATACCTAGCATTTCTTCTGAATCTGGAAATTTATCCCGGAATACAAAGATAGCAAACCAGGACATCATAGAGTAACGAAAGGCATATGCTCCTGCGTGGATTTCAAGGTGTCGACTCATCTCATCTTCCAGGGGGATGTTCTTCCTCCTGTCCTGGGCATGTCGATAGCTACGATAGAGGGGGATGGAAAGCAAAAGGAGTGCTAGAGAAATAATAGTTATCATTTTCCAACTTAGCATAGGTTCAAACTCCAGGAAGTAAAAGGCAAAGCCTCCGATGACACAGGCAGCCAGGATTGGTAACAGGTATATAGTGTTACTATTTTTAACCATACAAACCTCCAGTTAGGTAATTCTAACATAAAGGAGTATATATCTAACATTATGCAAGTAAATGTTAAGTATATCTAACAAATTGGTTTGTGGCCGTGAAAATTATTCTCCAAATATTTTATTTCTTCTCCTCTAACGAAAGGTCTTTTCATGGTGTATTTAATCGTTTTGCCACAATATTATTTGATTACTCAAAATAATAGGCTGAGGAGCTTAAAACTTGAAAAAAATTGTACCCTTGCTTCTGATAACCCTGCTGACTCTCACAAACCTTTATGGGCGCTGGGGTTGGGGATCACATCGGTTTATTAATGACAGAGCGGTAAATCATCTTCCCCAATCCATGTCCTTCTTTCAAGATCACAGAGATTATTTATCCGAGCATTCGATAGACCCGGATACGGATAATCTTCCCGGCAATTATCATTATATCGATATTGATTATTACCCAGAATTTTTTACTGGAACACTTCCACATACCTGGCAGGGTATGATCGATTTATATGGCCAAAATATTATGGAAGATAATGGTCTGGTTCCCTGGGTGATTGAGTGGTGGATGTCTGATCTCAGGGCTCTCATGGAGGCTGGAAACTGGAACGATGTCTGGCAGATTGCTGCAGAATTGGGTCACTACGTCGCTGATTCCCACCAGGCATTACATCTCACTCTGAATTACAATGGGCAACTCTCCAATAATTACGGCATTCACTCCCGCTATGAAACCGAGATGATCAATCCTCATCTCGATGATATTTCCTTCCCCGATTCAATTGCAGGTTATTGGGATAGTCCTATCGATTCTATTTTTGGCTATATCGAAGATATCTACCCGCTGGTTGATCTGGTGATGACAGCAGACGATCGTGCCTGCCTTGTGGATCCAAATTACAACAGTACTTATTACTCAATGATGTGGGATGATTTGGGCGATACCACCATTTGGAGCCTTCATCGTGCAACAGTCAATCTGGCCAGTATCTGGTATACCGCCTGGGTCAATGCTGGGTCCCCATATCCCCCAGGTGTGGGTATTGAAGAAATTCAAATCCCCCAGCAATTTGAAATCAGGGCCTTTCCCAACCCTTTTAACGCTGAGATCTCTTTTAATTTCAACCTGGAGCAAAATACCCAAGCCAGCTTGGAAATCTATAATACGAATGGAGTCCGGATTGCTACTCTGGCACAGGATGATTTCAGCATGGGAGACTATTCTTTTAACTGGAATGGGACGAACCAAGGTGGTGTTAATGTGGGATCTGGGGTGTATCTACTTGTTTTGACTACTTCTGAGAAGCGCAGCGTAAAAAAAATAACTTTGCTTAAATAGTGGCATATTACCCAAGGGAGGGTAGAGAAATGAATCAGGATTTTTATAAAAAAATGAGATTAGACATTCGGGAGTGGGTACAATCCAAGACTGGCAAAGAGAGTCAATGGTCCGAATACTTGTTGCTGGCACCCGATCTTTTTCATCTCCTGGCTAAATTGGCATTGGATAAAGAGGTACCAGCTTCAGAGAAAGCTAAAATTGCCGGTGCTCTCGCCTATTTTATTTCTCCAATTGACCTGCTTCCCGAAGCCCTTCTTGGTCCTATTGGATATTTAGATGATGTGGCCCTGGCTGCTTACGTCATTAATTCTGTGATGAAAAATTGTGACCATGCGATTGTGACCAGACATTGGGCAGGTGAACAGAATATCCTGGATCTTGTGCAACAGATTATGGATGTGGCTTCAGATATGCTGGGTAATAAAATCTGGGATAAACTGAAAAGAATGGTGAAGTAATGAAAAAGCAATTTGATGTTAAAAGCATGCTCATCGGTGTTTTGGCTACCCTGCTGATTATGTCTCTTTTTTCAGCCAAACAAATCGAAGAGGAGATGGGTGCTCTCAGTGTGAGTTCTATAACGATTCGTCCTGGTGGGGGACTCAGAATATTATCTCAAGCAGGTGAAAACACCGTCCTTATATCTGGAACGAACCAGGGAGGGGGTACCATTGAACTGAATAACGCCCTCGGAGGTACTTCAGCTAAATTTGGTGCAAGTGAGGATGGACAGGGTGGCTTTGTCGCGTACAACCAGGAGGGAAAAAAGAGCGTGCAAATTGGGACTGGCCAAAGAGGAGGTGGATTTATTCGTACCTTTGATAAGAATGAATCTTCTAGCATTTACCTGGGGACCAGTGAGAAAGGTGGCGGTCAACTCACAACCTACAATGAAGTCGGAAATGAGACCGTTTTCCTTGGTACAGGCACCGTAGGCAACGGATTTCTCCGGACAGCCAACGAATATGGGAAAATGAGTGCTTATCTTGGGACAGGCACATCCAGTGCCGGCATGGTCTTACTGTGTGATCGTGATGGCAATACCCAGTGGGTTGAGAAAGTGGATTAATCACAAAAACTGATAATCAAGACTCTCTTTATATCATAACGACGGATTAGACAGCGGGAACAGAATGAAAAACGCTCTCATTCTTATCATATTATTTTTGTACTCTTGCAAATCTGAGATTTCAAAAAATATGATCATTTCAAGCCCTGATGATAAAATCCAGGTTCATGTGTCACTGGACCAGGGCCTGCCTCAATATGCCGTCCATGTTAATGGGAAGAATTTGATTAAGCCCTCATCCCTGGGGTATCGTTTCAGAAAACAAGCAGATCTGGTGGGACCGTTCCAACTAATAAATTCAGAGACCAAAGTTATAGAGGAAACCTGGGATCCTGTCTGGGGACAGGAAAAATCAATTCATTCTCACAGTAAACTGGTCAGGGTTGAATTACAGGAAATAGCAGATCCCAAGAGACAACTCATCCTGTATTTTCGAGTATTTAACGATGGGGTTGCTTTCAGGTATGAGATTCCTGAACAACCTGGTCTCGATTCACTGTTCATTGTTGAAGAATTATCAGAATTCAGCTTTGTCCAGGATGGGCAGTCCTGGTGGATTCCAGGAGCGTATGCTTTCGACGCCTATGAAAAATTACACGAGGTATCTCGCTTAAGTGAGATTGATTCTGCCAACACACCCCTAACCTATGTTACTGATGATGATATTTATGTCAGCATCCATGAAGCGAATTTGACTGATTATGCCGGTATGACCCTAAAGAGAGCTTCTCATGATTCACTGACATTTCTCAGCAGCCTGGTGCCCTGGCCTGATGGTGATCTAGTAAAAACTGAAACTCCCATGCTATCACCCTGGCGAACCATTTGCATCGGTGAAAGTGCAACGGATCTCTTGCGATCACGTCTCGTTCTGAACCTGAATGAACCGAATCAATTGTCGGATGTTTCATGGATTAAGCCTATGAAATACATTGGCATCTGGTGGGGCATGCATATTAACAAGTATACCTGGGTTCAGGGAGACCAGCACGGTGCTACCACTGAGAACGCCAAAATGTACATCGATTTTGCCTCTGAAAATAATATTGGAGGTGTTTTGGTAGAGGGCTGGAATCAAGGTTGGGAAGATTGGGGCCAAGAGGGAGCTCTGCAACTTACGAAATCTTACGATGATTTTGACATTGTTGATGTCATCAAATATGCCTCGGACAGAAATGTCTCATTGATTGGGCATCACGAAACGACTGCGAATGTCACCTCATATGAGGGCCAGTTGGAAGCTGCCTTTGCCTATTATGATAGTCTGGGAGTTTCTGCTGTCAAAACTGGCTATGTAGGAGCAATTAAGCCTGCTGGTCAATTGCACTATGGCCAATGGATGGTTGAACACTTTCGCAGAGTCGTAAAGCTGGCCGCCAGACATCATATCACTCTTGATGTGCATGAACCTGTTAAAGCCACAGGCATTGAGCGAACCTGGCCCAATATGATGACTCGGGAGGGTGCGCGGGGACAGGAATGGAATGCCTGGAGTGAAGGCAATCCACCTGACCACACAACGATTCTTCCATTCACTCGCCTGCTGGCTGGTCCACTGGATTATACCCCTGGGATATTTGATATTCGATTTGAACGATATAAGACAGATTTCAAAGTCCACTCGACCCTGGCAAAACAACTGGCTCTTATGGTTGTGCTTTATAGTCCCCTTCAAATGGCGGCCGATTTACCCGAAAATTATGAAAACCAGCCAGCCTTCCAGTTTATTCGAGATCTGGAGGTGGACTGGGATGAGAGTCTTTATCTGGAGGGTGAAATCGGAGAGTATGTCACCATCGCTCGCCGTCACGGAAGTGAATGGTTCTTGGGTGCTATTACCAATGAAGATGCCAGAGATGTAGAACTTCCCATGCACAAGATGATTGCCGGAGAGAGAGTGGCAGAATGTTATGTGGATGCTGAAACTACACATTGGGAGTCCAACCCCTATCCAATCTGGATAGGATCGTATTTGGCATCTCCATCTGATACATTGAAAGCAAGATTGGCTCCTGGGGGTGGGATGGCAATCAGGTTAAGACCGCTTGATGAGAAGGAAATGGAGAGGGTGGATCTGGTTCCAATTTCAAAGTTACGACTGGACCAGAGATCGATTGATTAAGAAAGTATAAAGGGGATTCCTGTGAAATTTGTTTCAAGAAAGGCATTTGTTTTAGTGATCTGTCTTCAGGTCATTTTGGCCTGTTCAACACCAAGAGCAACAAAAACTGAAGGTAGTGATATGAATATTATTCCAAAACCGCAGAATATTGAAGCCCAGTCGGGGGAATTCATTTTTGGAGATCTGACCTCTGTCTGGATAGCTGATGATGTTGCCAACAAGACCTTCTTCATGGAGTATTTAAATTCACTGATTCCAAATCTGAGTGCTGCTACTCAAGGCAAAGCGAATATTGAGATTTCACTAGATCAAGATGCTGGACTACCTGAAGAGGGATATCTTTTTACAGTTAGCACTGATAACATTCGTATCATTGCTGAAGCAGATCCAGGCTTATTTTATGGAATACAGACTTTGAGACAACTCCTTCCATCAACCGTGGAACAGGGGGAAACCTCTCTCGCAGGTCATACGATTCAAGCGGTGAATATTGAAGACTATCCCCGTTTTGAATGGCGTGGCATGCATCTGGATGTCTCACGTCATTTCTTCCCGGCAGAATTTGTCAAACAATATATCGATATGATTGCTCTCCATAAAATGAATGTATTTCACTGGCATCTCTCAGATGATCACGGCTGGAGACTTGAAATAAAACGCTATCCCAAACTGACTGAAATCAGTGCCTGGCGTGTGGATCGGAATCATGAGGATTGGCGTAAGTGGACACCCATTCAAGAAGGTGAGAAGAGTACCTATGGTGGCTTCTATACTCAGGATGAGGTGAGAGATATTGTAACCTATGCGGCCGCCAGACAGATCACAATTGTCCCTGAGATTGAGATGCCTGGGCATTCATCCGAGATTTTCGCGGCTTACCCTGAATTATCATGTAAGGGCGTCGTTCTGCCTGTTCGTCCAGCCAGTTACTGGCCAATCGAAGATATTTTTTGTGCGGGGAATGATTCTGTTTTTGTATTCCTGGAAAATATTCTTGATGAAGTCGTTGAATTATTCCCGGGGAAATATATCCACATTGGAGGAGATGAGGCCCGCAAAACCTACTGGAAAACCTGTGAGAAATGTCAGAACCGGATCAAAGAGGAAGGTTTAGCCAATGAGGAGGAGCTCCAGAGTTGGTTTATCCAGAAAATGGAAAAGTACATCATTTCCAAGGGCAAAAACCTGATAGGATGGGATGAGATTCTGGAAGGCGGTCTAGCCCAGGAGGCCACTGTGATGTCATGGCGAGGCATGGCAGGCGGTGTGGCAGCAGCAAAAGCAGGACACGATGTCATCATGACCCCAACATCACATGTATACTTTGACTACTACCAGGGTGATCCAAAAACAGAACCTCAGGCCATTGGTGGCTACACACCCCTCAAAAAAGTCTATGGCTACGAACCCATTCCAGAAGAGTTAAGCGCTGAAGAAGCTAAATATGTGCTGGGATCCCAGGCCAATTTATGGACGGAGTTCATCAAAACGACCACACATGCTGAATACATGGTTCTACCCAGAATGACTGCCCTGTCTGAGGTGTTATGGACTGCCAAAGATCAGCGGGACTGGCCGGACTTTCAGAAACGTCTGCAAAGTTTATTACCCAGATTCGAGGCACTGGATTGGAATTTCAGCCCAGGTACATTTCTCGTGGATATTTTACCAAGTCGACTCCTGGAGAAGGACGAAGTAGAAGTCCAATTATTATCAGAACAAATAAAATATGATATTCGCTATACTCTGGATGGGACTGAACCCAATGAGACTTCTCAATTGTATGCAGATCAAATAAGACTGAATCGGGATGCAAAAATCCGAGCAGGTATTTTTGAAGGTTCTAGGAGTATGGGTCGTATTGCAGAGCGGGATTTCTCATTTCACAAAGCCCTGGGGAGTACAACTGCTTATAAGTTGAAATATCATGTACGCTACACTGCCGGGGGAGATCAGGGCCTGGTGGATGGAATCCTGGGCTCAGACAACTCAAAGGATGGCACTTGGCAAGGTTTTGAAGGCAATGACCTGGAGCTCACCCTTGATCTGGGAGAGACCAAAGAAATATTCCGGACAGAGATGGATTTTTTGCAATCGACCAAGTCGTGGATTTTTATGCCAGAGTATCTGGAGGTCAGTTTTTCCCCTGATGGGGAAACGTGGAGAGTGATCAAGCGTGTAAACAATGAAGTATCTGAAAACGACGAAAGTGTTTCCATCAATCGTTTAACTGCTGATTTTCCAACCGAGGCAACGCGTTATATCAAGGTTCTGGCTAAAAATCGAGGGATTTGCCCAGATTGGCATCCTGGAGCTGGCGAACCATCCTGGATGTTTTGTGATGAGGTGATGGTGCGATAGTAACCTATCGTGGAATAACCTGGATATCCTTATGCTTTGTCCGGGTCATACGGGAAAATTTCTTCCAGAGGGAGTTGAAACACATTTTGTGTAGAAGTCTGTTTGAAGTAAAAAATCTCTCTGTGGGGCTGAGGCAGGTTATCCAGCCAGCCGCTCTCCCGAAAGCCATGTTGTAGGTGCATGCGAATGGACGGCTCGTTATCCGCCTCCGTTGAGCTGAAGAGTTTTCCAGAGGGGCAATGATTGGCTTCAATATGATGAATGAGTCTTGAGGCTATCCCCTGGCGGCGGAATTTCAAATCAGTGACAACCAGCTTAAGAAATGTGCAGCCGAACCAATCCGAGTGAAAGGTGGCGTAGCCGACAATTTTGGAATCCAATTCCAGGACCAACATCATTCCCCTGGGGATCATATATACGAAATGATCTCTACGCTTTTCCCGATCAAAGATATTGAAATTGGGAGCATCAATGGCGACACATTTATCGAGGTCACTTGTCTGGGCAATTCGAATCTTCATGAATTATGCTGGTGGATAGGTCGCTAACCCTGGCTATACTTTTTAACTGATTCTACTCCAGAGAGGATACGGAAGGCTGCCTGGGCCAAAGCTTCCATTTCATTTTCCCCTGGCTCCACAAATATTTCCGTTAATGCCTGTACTCGTTCTGAAATGGAATCACATAGCGATACAGAATTGGCCATCCCACCTGTAAGCAGTATCCCATCCATCTGAAACTTGTGAACAGAGGCCATGGCGGCTATTTCTTTGGAAATCTGATAGACCATGGCTTGATAAATAAGCTGTGCCTCGGTATCACCAGCCTCAATTCGTGCTTCCACTTTCTGGAGATCAGTGGTGCCGAGATAGCCCTTCAAGCCGCTTTCCTTTGAGAGTAACTCCTCAATTGAATGGCGGTCGGGATTTGTCTCAAATGCCAGATCTAATATGCCTGAGGTCGGTAACGCACCTGCTCGTTCCGGGGAAAATGGACCCATGCCCAGCAGTGCATCATTGACATCAATAATTCGTCCATTCCTTACAGCAGCCACCGAGATACCACCCCCCATGTGGCAGACCACCCACGAACTCTCATCATAGTCCTTATCCAGACGTAAACACAGTTTTCGTAAACTGGCCTTGATATTGAGTGCATGACTCCGCGATTTCCGTGAAATCCCAGGTACTCCTGAGATTCGAGCAACATCCTCAAATTCATCCGTTGTGGTGGGGTCAGTGATATATATCGGTATATCAAACTTGTTACCGATTCTAGCACCAATGAGGGCAGCCAGATTACTGGCATGCCGGGAGTATTTACCCGTCCTGAGATCATCCAGCATGAGCTCATTGACTTGGTAAGTGCCACCGTCAAGTGGTCGCAATGGAGCTCCTCGGGCCATGATGATTTGAATATCTACTTGAGCCGAAGTGAGAAAATGATCGACATCTTCATAACGAATATCAAGCTGCTCTACAATACCTCCGTCTAAGCCTGAATGACCCATAAGTGTCTCATCAACCATATCGAGTCGATTGTTTGCTATATCATAATTGTAGATAGCCAGCTTGGTAGATATAGATCCAGGATTGATAATCAGGATGTGCCCTTGGTTAATCATGTGCGTGCTCTCATTTTAATTGCCAGAAAATTAAGTATCTGAAGTCATAATACACGGGATTCTTGGTCAAGCAATCAAGATTTAATAAGCGACTATTTGTTATGAGTATGACCTCCTTCGTGAGGGTGCTATATTGTTGAATGAACACTGCCCCAAAGACGACGAAATGGTCGAGCCCCGTCATGCACTTATATCTTTCAACGCTGCTTTCGCTTGTTACAGCAATCATTTCCATTCAATCTACTGAACTTGACCAAAAAACCATGCTAACCTTCGTGGCCTACTATATCATTCTGGGATCTATGACCTTCATGTTCAGGCAAAGAGTGAAGCTCATCAATCCAAAGACTGCCCAACTGCTTCAATTCAGCTTTTATCTGTTGGGCTTCGTTCTTATGCTCACAGGCGTGCTTGGTATGCTTGCTGGAAAAATGAGTATGGCCATTGTGTTTCTGTTGATACTATTTTTACCTGGCCTAACGAGCGTAAGAGCTGGTATGCATTTCAATAAAACTGGAGAATAAATGTCCTTTCAAACGACTATAAATAAAATTTTAATGTCCATCTTCATTTTGGGGGTACTGATTGCCTGTGGAGGCAGCACTCCCGATGGTTCAGGACCTTCAGGGAAGCCACGGAGTAAGGGTGAGCAAGTCTCAAGTCTTGACATACGTTTACTTGGCGAAGGGACGGAAATCAGGACCGCTGGACAACAACTCATGAACCAACCCCTGGGGGTGATTGAGTTAAGAAATGGTGAAGCGCATAATGATAGTGTATTAGTCATGGCAGTGCATGGTTATGATTCCAGAGGTTATGAGTGGATTATCGGATTAAAAAATTTAGCTAATTACTATGGGTCAATCTTCTTTTTCAGATATGATTGGGAACAATGCCCGGACGAGATTGCTCACGATCTGGCAACAGAACTCAAAAAAATTGAGAAGAACGGTAAGTACAGAAAGATGGTCATTTTTGGTCACTCCTATGGTGGTATGGTGGTTACCTTTGCTGCTTCCGAACTGGGAAAATTAAAAACTGATATCCATGTTATTGCAGCGCCCCTTAGTGGTTTCCCAAACCTCCTAGACGATTGCAACAATCTAAGCTATGATACCGGAGACAAACTGAAGTACCCGGAGTGGAACAAGTCAGTGCGATTGATTCAGCATAGAACCGTCCATGCTCAAGATGGAGCTTTCAGGGAACTGGCCAGTGATCCTCAAGAAGTGGACTTACCGTTTTATCAATCCTATGAATTGCCGCCGACCATGGATGGGCATCGACTGGGGCATAATTGGTCTGTGACCTGGGTCCTTGATAAATATGTAGGGAAACCCCACCGTCTATAGGCATCCCGGCTTGGATTGTAATCAATGCTTGCGGAAAATCTTATGGAGCATATTTTTAACCCTATAGTTATAATTCAATTGATATATCTGGCTTAAAGCTGGTAGGAGGCTCGCCGTGAATAGAAAAACCTTAATATCTCTGGTCCTTGTCGTTGGATTTAGCTTGCCAGTTCTGTCACAAACGCCCATTGTCTATTGGGGTTTGGACTGGTCATTGACTGAAACTCAAGTTGATTCTGCACTTATGGATGTGTTCAAAGACAAGAAACTTGCTACCAAGACGAATTATATCGACAACCGCCAGTTGTCAGGCTTTTCCTACCGAATTGCCGAAAAGGGTATAGCTAAAATCTATGTTTGGTTCAATATCAAGGGGAACCAGAAGGTCTCCATCCATTCTGTTGAAGTCTTATATAGCTTTGATTATCCATACGATGCCAAACGCTTCAAACAGGCCTATTTCGAAAAATATGGTCATGTATTTGAAGAGAATGCCGTCCCCTATCAGACCGCAGAAGGAAATTCAGTGGTCCTCAGAACCGTGAAGGAACCTGCTGAAGGTGTCTTGGGTCAGACCGTGTATCAGGTAAGTATGTTAAGTCCAATTCCATTTGAGATGACTGAAGAAAATATGGACTTCCTTTTCTGATCATCTGTCCCACTATTTCTTGATTTAATTTCATACCTGCTTATTCAGTTTAGTTGAATAACAATCAGGGTCCCCGACCCTCAATAAACCACATCTAAAAATTGATATCGGCATATTTTTTGCCCTTCTACCTTTCATGAACGCGTGCTAACTGAGGGAAGCTAAGTAGAGATGATTGCACAATATAGCCACATTTTTGGAATGCTCATTCTGGTGATATCTGTATTCATCGGAGGGATTATTATTCTCGCTCCTGGTTCGATTCGTCTGCAACGACCGGATTGCGGTTGGGTGGGGTGGACCTTCAACATCTTAAACCTGCTGTTCTTTTTCGTATTGATCCCTCTTTGTGGGGCCATGATGTTTCTGGATGTTCAATCGCCTGCTTTTGTGTGTCTTTTATTGTCCTCGACACCATTGAATATTGTTTTTGAAATACTGGGCTTTGTGCTTTTTCTCTCTGGAGGTCTAATACTACTGTGGAGTAGACTTTCTTTGAGACGCAGCTTTCGACTGGCAGGTGTGAAACCAAGTCAGACTGATTATCTTACCCTGCATGGTCCCTACAAACTCATGCGACACCCCATGTATTTATCAGCTCTACTGGTGTTGTTGGGTCTAGCATTTATTCTCATGTCAATTCTCATGGGTATTATGTTTGTCGTGATGTTCTGGCTGATCAGGAAACTCATTCCCGAGGAGGAAATCCAGTTGGAGCAAGCGTATCCTATCGCTTATTCCGAATATTGCCGACGGGTACCCGGCTCCATGTTTCCCAAGACAAGTCATTAGTATATCAGTTCTTCCAGGTAATTTCATCGAATTCCAATATTTAAGGAATTATGTCGTGCATTTATCCTGGATTAATGTTTATTTGAATTCAGTTCAAAAACAAACATCTCACCTTAATTCAAGGAGTTGAAATGAAGCTATTTATCTCTGCAGATATCGAAGGTATCACCGGGATCGGACACTGGAATGAGACGGACAAGGGTTTTCCAAATGAGTATGCTTGGTTCCAAAAACAAATGACTGCAGAAGTTGCAGCGGCTGCAGAAGCATCAATTGAAGCGGGTGCCACTGAAATTCTTATCAAAGATGCCCACGATTCTGGAAGGAATTTAATACTTGATGAATTGCCTGAGATGGCACATGTCGTCCGTGGCTGGGCAGGTCATCCTTTATCAATGGTCCAAGAAGTAGATGACAGCTTCGATGCCATCATGTTCATTGGTTATCATTCTCGGGCCGGACAAAATACAAACACATTGGCCCATACCATGTCTTCGGCCCGCATTGCTAGAATGACCTTGAATGGTCAAGATATGTCCGAATTTTATCTCCACGCTCTGGCTGCCTCATATTATGGTGTTCCCTCCATATTTTTAGCGGGCGACGAAGGTCTGTGTGCGGAAGTGAAGGGCTATAATCCCAATATAGAGACTGTGGCAACTATCAGGGGAGAGGGTGATTCAGTCATTTCCCAGCATCCCGCCCAATCTATCCGGATGATCAGAGCAGGCGTGACAAAGGCCATGGGAGGCGATGTGTCCAAAGGCTTGCTCAACATTCCAGAAAAGCTTGAATTTTCTATTGAGTTCAAAAAGCATCAGGCTGCCTATCGGGCATCATTTTACCCTGGAGCCTATCTGATAAATCCTGTTACGGTAGGTTTCGCCAGTGAAGACTATTTCGAGGTGTTGAGATTCAATATGTTCGCATATTAGAATTGAAATTACTCTAAAAATAATGCGCTCTAAATCCCCACTATACCTGCTGTTCTTCTGCCTGGCTCTATCATTGGCTGCCCAGGTAGCTCCAGTTGATTCATCTCAGTCACCTGCCCATCCCCTTGAAGCCTATCTAAATGAGATCGATGAAATGGGGCGTACACTGAGTGGCTGGAGGGGAGATAGTCTGGATCAGGGATCATGGTTTTTTGGTTCCTATGCCATGCTCCTCCTCAGTAATAATGGCCGGGGCGAAAACGCACCTTACCCTGGTCTGGAAGCCGCCATTCCGAAATTGTGGAGTGACTTTAAATATCTCACACCTCGCTATCTGGTAGAATTGGCCGGTGGAGCTCTATCCAATGGTAATCTTATGTCCATCAGGGATGATCAGATTTTCAATAAAATGAAGACGGAGGAGCGTTTTATTCTGGTGGTGGCAGGATTTGGTTATCTACGTATGCTTGAGGGAACGATTGGAGATTCTCTCTTTACCATGGTGGTTAACGAAGCTATCCAATTCTCTGAAAATCCAACTTTCCTAACGGATGAACTTATTAAAAGCATGAGCAATCATTGCTGTCTTGATCTGGCTCTTCAATTTGAAGAAGCCCTTTCCTGTTCCCGCTGGAGCGATGTCAACCTAAAAGGGGTGAAAGCGAGACAGGACTCGCTGGAGATTAGTATTGAGCATCTCGGTCTGTGGCATTTCCCAGTCGAAGTGATGGTGATTTCAACAGGGGGTGACAGCTCTCGCTACAACTATGGTTTAAATCAAACCACGCCTCTCGTGATACCCAGAGTTGAAGTGAAAAAGATTATCCTGGACCCTGATCATCTGTTGACTGAATATTACAGGTATAACAACCAGTGGCCCAGGCTACGCGACAATATTCATGTCCAGCCATTTGGAGCTTTACCCGATTGGACAAGCTATCGCATGACCATCAATCCCAACATCTGGTCAGATTGGGATGGGGATAAACGCCTGGGAATTAAATTAACCTCAGGTCTTGGTGTGGATCTGTGGCCGGCTTATCCCAGTGATTACCGTCATCGTATCAGTATGGAAGTCAATGCCCACGAACCTTATGATTCGGAAATAAGTTGGGGGGGACGAGTAAGCTATGGTCACCCAATCAATCTTGATAAACGTCTCTTCTCACATCTCATTGCCCACACATATGATGATTGGACCGGTTTCAGTGCTGGATTCACACGCTATGTGGGGAAACAAACTTTTCTGATTCAAGGGCCACGCTTGACCTACCAAAGAGTGGGTCTGGCTTTTGAATATGATCATTATGCAGATAGCCTGATCTGGAATACAAATCAAAACATTCAAATTCTAAAAGGTTCCTATTCTGGGCTGTCCCTGACCAAACAGGGAGACAGAATCTATTTCAGGATATCAGCTGCTTCTGGCAATGGTCCCCAGGGAAATTTTTCAATATTCAAATCCCAGACGGATTTATCTGGAGTATTCTGGGGCTGGCTCGTAGGGGGAATCCAATTTGAAACTGGATTTCAGAGCGAATCTACCCCTGATCCCTACCAGTTTACCCACCAATATGCCTGGCAGGATAGGTTATCGGCCATTCCAAATTTTCGCGGTCAAACCAAACTGGATGAAAAAACAAATGAGTATATGGGATTGAGCCTATCAGGTGGTTATTGGATGTCAGGTTTTCAACTCAAGGTCTTTACCAGCAGTATGATCGTTGATATGGATGAGGTCGGCTGGGATGGGGTTAAGCCTCACTATGCTGCTGGATTTGGTTTTGAGCATAAGTCGTTTTTCACAGCCGGTCTCTATTTTCCTCTCTGGCAATCTCACCCCCTGGAAGGGGAGGATCCCTGGGCCTGGCGTTATCAGACGAGATTAACCTGGAATCTGTAAATATGGGACGAAGGTCTGAAAGTCGAAAGTTGGAGCCTGTCGAATGTCGAATCAAGACATAGGTGAGTCTTTTTTTGCAACCTGCCTGCGCGTAGCCGCTTCGGCGAGGCAGGCGAATATGAAGAAATTTACGAACTGATTTTGTGTCGAGATGTTGAATTGTGCGAATCTAATTTTTAATGCTTTGCTGCTCCGCAACCACGACGACTAGGGGGCAAGTTATAGCCCTGAGCCATACAATTACTTATAGACACGAATGGCGCTAATGCTCACGAAAAGGACCATAAATATTTTTTGTAAGGAAGCATTTTCCAGTTTATACCTTCGTGTTAATTCGTTCTATTCGAGACTTTCGTGTCTAAAATATTGAATAGTAAAAACCTGATTTTCAAATTCATAGTATGATTGCAATCTAGAAGCTAAGTTATTTCCATATTCGAAATCGACAGGAGGATGCTATGGAGTGGGTTTTATCAGTTCGTGCTGAATGGCTAACACCGATTATGAAAGTTTTCACGTTTCTTGGTGATGAAGAATTTTTCCTCCTGTTCCTACCCCTGGCATATTGGTTGTGGAAAAAGCAGATCATGGGCCGTGTGGGTATGGTACTTCTATTCACATTTGTTCTCAATGCGATCATCAAAGGTATTTTTCAAGTTCCCCGCCCAGACCTCATCGAACATCTCGTGCATGCTGATGACTGGTCCTTTCCCAGCGGGCATTCTCAGGGAGCCATGGTGTTGTGGGGCTGGCTGGCTTATGAACTCAAGGATAGACGGGCATATATTGTTGCAGCTATCCTGATTGCTGGTGTGGGATTCTCAAGGGTATACCTTGGCGTACATTATCCAAGCGATGTGCTTGGTGGATTCTTTGTGGGATTTCTCACGATGCTGATTTATGCCTGGTTGTTAAAGCTTGAACCTCACGGCTGGGTAGGCTTCGGTCCAACCCGTCAAAGTCTGATTATTTTCGTTTTGCTCATGGGAATGTTCATGCTGGTTCCAGAGCTCTCTGAAGTGGCCATCAAGGGTGGCGCAGCATTTATCGGATTCCTGGCAGGTTACCTCCATGAGAAAAAATATCTCTCGTGCAGTCTAAAGCCGGGCATGAATCTGCTCATTTCCAAACTGGTACTGGGGCTGGTAGGAATTGTGGTGATCTGGATGGGCTTAAAGCAAGTATTCGTAACCATCGGCTATACAACGGATATGGCCATGTTTATTCGGTATACACTCCTTGGAGCCTGGATCAGTTTTGGTGCACCCTATCTCTTTTGTCAATTTGGCTGGAATCAGGAGAATAATTGACTGGATTACTATTTCAGATAGGACATTTTTACCGTTTGATTTAGACTGCCAAGCTTGAGTTGCGCAAAATATACTCCAGTGGCCACCTGAGTTCCTGAATGATTTAAACCATCCCACAGGATGCTGTAGTTACCTGGTTGCGTTTCGCCCCATTTTAACTTGATGACCTCATTTCCCCTGAAGTCGAAAATCGTTAATTTGATATTAGCTCTCTCATTTAAAGAAAATCGGATCGTTGTACTTGGATTAAAGGGATTAGGATAATTTTGCTGCAATTCAAATCCAGATGGAATCGTATTCTCTGCATTCAAGCCGACTGGTTCAATTTCATAGTCATGAATCCCTGGAGTCAGGTAATTGTGTAGATTACCCTGCTGGTTATCCAATACATCTACTCCTGCAATCGTCCATTCGGCAGGGTTGAAGTTATCAGTTCCCGTGATCACATCACTGTTTCGATAAGCGTATGAATCGAGGTATTCCCACAACAATCCAGTGCCATCAACCCCTACACTACCATAGTAATCGAGCACAGAGCCACCATCATCTTTTAATTCATAAGTATCATCACCATTCCCAATAATGGGTCCAAAACCGTAGTCTAGATCGAAAATGACATATTCAGGGGTCGTTAATTCGGTAATAGTGGAGGTCCAAATAGTCTCTGAAGCATTTGTCAGAACAACAGATTTACCAGATTGAAGTACATATTCAGGGAAGGTATAATGGATCTCGTCCGGTGTCGAACCACTTCCGCTAAAGCGACTGACAGTATAGCCGGTCAAAGGGGTGTCCTCACTACCAGTATTAGTAATTTCAACAATTTTTGGATATCCACCTGAATAAGGTCCATCAACAACTTCGGAAATGATGATATTGCCCGTTCTTCCGTCATCTTCAATTTCATTGTCAAGAATAATTAACTGGAATGTTGCAGGATTACCAAATGCGGCATTGTTTCCACCTGCAAGATTCGATAATTCAAACAATAGGGTATCAGGACCATCTATTTCAATATCATCAAGAATATTTATGGAGAAGGATTGGGATGCATAAGATCCGGAAGGAAAGACAAAACTTTGTGGCATTGTTACCTCAAAATCACTTCCTGCCAGACCGTTTGTTGAGAGAAGATCAATATCAAAAGTCGTTGCAGAATTGGTGTCTGGATATTCAATATTTACACTCACTTGAAGTGTACCATGATCTTCATAAACATTTGATAAGGCCGCATCAAAGCTGACAACCGTCTCACCATTCCATAATGAATGAACATACTCGGGATGATCAATGAATGGATTTCTATTTCCTTGATATCCATATATAACATTGTTTCTATTTTGCTCAAATTCATCTACAGGGTCCATTACATGCCAGGCAAGCAGAGTTGACAATTTTGCGAAAACAGGATCGTTGGTATAGCGATCATTGGGGAAGGTATTAATCAGTTCAAGATCTGGTTCTGAGCCAGCACCTTCATATCGAGTAGCCATATAAAACATCATGCGAGCAATATTGCCAACGACCTCATCACGAGGTTGCCACACCCATTCCGCGTCTGTACTTGTGAAGGATCCCGTGTTAACACCATCATCTACATATGGTATCGTACAGTAATCGAACCAGCGGTTATTTCGAGCGGAATTCACGGTAATATCTGCAGGTCGCAAATGATGAACATCTGTGGCAGCTATATCATCTTCTGACCCAAACCCTGTATATAAGATACCTCGTGATTTTGCCCAGACATGTTCACGGCTCCATCCATTTTCATTATTGTATTCTTGAGCTGCGTTGACTGACCAACCTGTATATAATAAGATGACGTTATCAGGATTATTTGGATCCTTGTCAGTTTCCTTGAGTATGTCCCAACAGTCCGTTTGAAAATCTGTATAGGGAAAGCTCGTATGCCCGCTAATAATATTATTTAAGGCTGTCTTCAAGCTTGGACCACTTAATCCTTCTGCGGAATTATAATAATCATCGGGAATCTGAGAAAAGCCAAATGAGAGGAGAAGGGAAACTGTGATTATACTCTTTATTAAATATCGCATGGAAGGTCACCTTTTATAAATTAGCAGTCTCTGACATATACCAAAGTCCTGATCTTTAAGGTAATTCCAGACCCTCGAAGAGAAAGATTAATTCGCTGAATCCAGTGATTTAATAGTTACTTCAAAATCCTAATTAATTCGAAATTCTGGGCAGTTCCTAATCATCAAAATTGGGATGGATGGGAAATTCGATGACAAAATGGGCGCCAGGTACGTCTTTCAGGTTGACTGTTCCCATGAGCTGATGCTCCGACAAAATTTTCAATAAATACAAACCCAGAGAATGGACTGAATCCCAGACCACTGGTTTTTGAAGACCTATCCCGTTGTCGATGACTTCCAGTCGCAGACAATCATCTTCATATTCTGTGAATTGGATGATGATGTGGCTGTCCTTCTTGGCAGGATCAGGGAAGGCGTACTTCAATGAATTGGTGACCATCTCGTTGATCATCAACCCACAGGGTACTGCGATATCCACAGGCAAATTGATTTCCGGAATTTTGGTGATGATTTCAATGGGAGCAGCATAGCGTCCGAAAGCTGCGTGAAGGGTGTCCGTCAAGTCCTGGATATAGGTGGATATATCTATGTTGTCAAATTCAGGTGATCGGTACAATGCATCGTGGACCAGTGCCATTGAATTGACTCTGTTTTTGATATCATCCAGTGTCTGCAAGGTCTTGTCGTTTCTAGTTCCTGCCTTTTGAAGTCCCAGAAGACTGGCCACAAGCTGAAGATTATTTTTCACGCGATGATGCACTTCTTTGAGAAGCAGGTCTTTCTCAATAATGGATTTTTCCAGCAGTCTACGTTGACGAACAATCTCAGTAATATCTTCCAGAGACACCATGACCTGATTCGTCATCCCAACAATATTTTTGAGGGGGTATAGAAGCACCTGAACGACCCGGGTAGTCCCATCGTTCGCAGTAAAAGTAACCTCGGGGATTTCAACGATACTGCCTTCAACTGCTTTCCTGAAGCTCTTACCCAGAGAAAGTTCATTGGCAAGCTTGTCCTCTTCAACGTGATAATCGCGGATAATCTCCTCAGGACTCTCAGCGCCCCACAATTCCACCCACCCAGAGTTGAGTTGAGTAATGTTACCTTCGGAATTGTGGATGGCCATGGGAATAGGGGACTGAGAAATGACCGCACGAAAATAATTAGCCCTTTCGCTAGCCTTCACGTGGGCTTTACGTCGAGACTCAATTTGAGCATTGAGTTGAATATTATGCTTTTCGAGTTCCTGCCCATGTTTTATAAGAAAATTGGTTCGAAGCTTATAAATGATAAACACTATCAATATGAGCAGAAACAGGCAGCTGGATATGAACCACCAGGTTTCATAGAACTCCGGATGGATGATTATTTTGAGGGAAGCACCTTTATTGTTCCATTTCTGGTCATTATTGCTGCCCTTGAGCAGGAGGGTGTATTCTCCAGGTGGGATATTGGTAAATGTCACACTTCTTTGGTGGCCTAATTGACGCCATTCATCGTCAAAACCCGCGAGGTAGTATGCATAGCTATTACTCTCGGGGTGGTAATAGTCAAGACTAGCAAAGTTGAGGCTGAAAAACACATCCTCCGGGTATAATTCCAACCGGGGTGAGGTGGTAAGTGCTTTCGTTAACACAATACGACCCTTGAAATTTTGCCCAATCCCTATGGGTGTATTCATAATAGATAATTCAGTAAATATGACGGGGGGGATATTATAATTTTCCTTGATCTCATCTGGATGGAAGTAGGTGATACCTTTAACGCCGCCAAAGTAAATCCACCCATTGTCAAGTCGACAACCCCCAGGGTTAAACTCTCTGCTCAAAACGCCATCAGAGATATCAAAAGTTTTAAGTATGTTTTTTGTGGGATGGTATTTAGCCAGTCCATTATTGGTGCTCAACCACAATCCACCATGGTCATCTGGAAAGATGGAATAGACAGCATTGCTGGGCAATCCGTCCTCGGTTGAGAAGTTGAAGAAAGTGCCTTTTTTGGGGTCAAATCGACTTAATCCACCTCCGTAGGTACCGAGCCAGATATTACCAATTCTATCCTCATAAAAGCACATGACATCATTATTTGGTAAGGTAGTGGGGTCACTGGGGTTGGCTTTGTATTGCTTGATTGTCTGAGTTTCTAGATCAAAGCTGATCAATCCTTCATTTTCAGCCCCAATCCAGATTTTCCCCCTTGAATCTTCAAACAGACAGTAGTACGAAAGTTGTCCCAGAGATATGTCATTGGTAGCAGGCTCCTTGAAGTTCTCGAATTCCATAGTTGCAGGATTGAGACGATAAAGACCTTCCAACCAACTTCCCAACCAGATATTCCCCATGGCGTCTTCGGTGAGGCATAGGATGTACTCACTCCCCAGTGCTTTGGGGTCATCAGGATTCGGAGTAATATGCTCAAAATCTTTTGAACCCTTCCGAAGAAAATCAAGATTGCTGCTTGAAGAAATCACCCAGAGATTATCATTTCGATCCACAAGAATATCCTGGATTCCATTGTCGCTGACACTGTTGAGATCATCGGGATCATGTTTGTATTTTGTAAACTCTCTTGTGGAGGTATTGTAGTAGGTGAGACCCGCAGACCAGGTAGCTATCCAAAGATTCCCCTGGCTGTCACCCTCTATCCTGAGTATGCGATTGTCATGTAAACCTTTTGGGTCCAGGGGGTCATAGGATAAGCTGTGAAATTGTTTGCGTGTGCGATTATATTTTGATACACCACTACCTGCGGTCCCAACCCATACTATTTCTCCATCATCATAAAATGATTGAATGAGATCATCATTGAGGGCGGTCTCGTCATAAACTTTTTTCCTAATGATTTCCAGCAGGTTACCCTTTAGATCAAGGACCAATATTCCCTTCGAATCGGTGCCCACCCAAAGACAATTTTCATCAATCTGAATCATCCGACTCACAGAGGTTTCGGGGTAGTCAGGATTAATCTTTGATTCAAAACCAAGATGAATGAAACCATCAGTCTCTGGATTGTATAAGTCCAACCCGCCCCAATTGGTGCCTACCCAGATCTGATAGTTCTCACCATCATAAGTTTCATAGACAAAATTCACATTGTTGTCAAACAATGATGAGGGATTCTTCTCATCATAGCGGTAGGTTTTCATGGCATAAGTTTTTAAGTCAAGTACGCTCAGCCCGTTCAATGTGGATATCCACAACTGATGCTCATGATCCTCGAAAAGAGAATAGATAACGGGGTCAGCCAGTATGCCACCGTTGGTGATAAGTTCTATGACAGAGACGGATATACCTGTGTTGGGGTTCAGTCGGAATAACCCACTTCCTGACGTTCCAATCCAGAGATGCCCATCATGATCTTCCTGGAGACCATAGATGGATCCTTCACCCAAGGTGAGGCTATCCAGTGGGTCATGGGGATAGTGAATAAAAGATTCTGTAGAATCGACATATTTGTTTAATCCTGAAACGTAGGTGCCAATCCACAAGTTTCCATGTCGATCCACCAGACTGGAATAAATCGAGCTGGAGTTCAGTGTGGATGAATCCAAGGGATTGTGTCGAAATTGCTTAAAGGTGATCCCGTCGTAACGATTCAGCCCATCTTCGGTGCCAAACCACATAAAACCATTCTGATCCTTTGCTATCGTCATGACACTATTTTGAGAGAGTCCCTGGCTGATATCAATGGTTTCAAAGTGGAGGGAATGATGATCATTGCTCAAAGTAAAACCAGTCAGAGAGAGGGTCAGAATCAATAGACGCAACAATATGTTCATAAGGTTTTCCCTGAAGATTCGTTCTTTGTAAACATTAAGATAATTTCTGAGAAAGAATCCAATGTCTGATAGACTTAACTAGTTCGAAAATATAGTGCCAATTTTAGGCGCCACAAGGGGGAGATAAGGCAATCTGATAGTTTCAGCAGGAAAATAATGGTGTGCTAAATCATTGATGCGGTAAATGAGGAAATTTGATTTTAAGGGGTGAAAAGCTGGAAGCGTTAGAGATTACTTTTTATCCGAAAAAAAGACGTCCCAGTTTTTAAGTGTATCTTCAGAAGCATGCTGACTCGCTTCCTTTTTATTTCGTCCCTCGCCAAAACCCACTACTGTCCCTTCGATAGAGACCTGAATCATGTACAGAGGATCATGGTCTGGTCCCGTGGTTTTGGTTACTTCAAAACTAGGGTTTCCCATTTTTAGGCGTTGACATTTCTCCGCGAGCTGTCCCTTGTGATTAAAGGATTGTAGCTCAGAAGCATAATCAGCTTTTCCGGCAATGACGTGTTTTTTCACCCAGCGGGCTGCCGGTTCATAGCCACCATCCATGTAAATAGCAGCAATAAGTGATTCAACAACATCGGCCATGATGGAATCATTGTCGCGCTGTCCCCCTCTGCGACTCGAATCACTGAGGAGAATCCATTTGCCTAGATCGAGACGAATTGCGCATTCTGAGAGATAATTGCCATTCACTAAAATGGTCCGGTATTTTGTAAGGGTACCCTCATTCAGGTGCAAATGAGTTTTAAAAAGATAATCCGAAACAACCAGCTGAAGTACTGCATCCCCGAGGAACTCTAGACGTTCATAGGAATAGCGGATATTATTTTCGCTGGCAAATGAGCTGTGGGTTAAAGCACGTTCCAATAGATGGGGTTCGGAAAAAGAATAGCCCAGAGCTTGTTCAATTGTGGAAAGATTTTTGGCAAAGTGGTCCGAGACCACTGGCTTGAAATCTTTTTTCCTGAAGAGTTTCCCCAAAATCCTCATAAGCGTAAGATCAGACCTTATATTCCTTAACTGCCAGTACGGCATTATGACCACCAAAACCAAAGGAATTACTTATTCCGGCTCTGACTTCTCGTTGAATGGATACGCCAGGCGTATAGTTCAAATCGCATTCATCACAGGGGTTCTCATGATGGATGGTAGGAGCAATGGTATTGGTCATGACTGTTTTTACAAGTGCGGCTAGTTCAATACCACCCGATGCACCGAGGATGTGACCCGTCATCGATTTTGTTGAACTCACTGCTAGTTTGTAAGCATGGTCACCAAAGACATTTTTAATGGCAATGGACTCGTTTTTATCGTTAGCTGGTGTTGATGTACCATGGGCGTTGATATAATCGATATCTGTTGGTTGTAAGTCTCCATCAGCCAGTGCCATATTCATAGCACGATTAGCACCTTCACCACCTGAAGCAGGAGTGGTGATATGATAAGCATCTGCTGTCATTCCAAAGCCAGAAAGTTCTGCCAGGATATTGGCGCCGCGAGCCTGAGCATGTTCAAGACTCTCAAGCACAAAAACACCAGCTCCTTCACCCATGACAAAGCCGTCGCGGTCCTTATCAAAAGGTCGACTGGCAGAATCTGGATCAGGATTAAATGAGAGGGCCTTCATATTGGCAAATCCAGCAAAGCCCATGTGTGTCAATGCAGCATCAGATCCACCACAAACCATGACATCGGCGTCGCCATAGCGGATAGCGCGCATACCCAGGCCAATGGCGTGGGTTGCTGTTGCACAGGCGGAGTTAACCGAGAAGTTGGGACCTTTGAGTCCCCAGATTATTGAAACATACCCTGCAGCAATATCTGGAATCATCATAGGAATAAAGAAGGGGCTGACTCGACGGTGTCCCCGCTTAATTAGCATGGCATGTTGTTCTTCAAATGTATAAAGACCGCCAACACCACTTCCGATGATAACTCCCCTGCGCGTGGGGTCTCCATTTGCGGTATCCAACCCACTTTGCTCGATGGCTGCCTTAGCAGAATGGACAGAATACCTTGTAAAGGGATCCATGCGACGGGCTTCTTTAAAATTAACCACATCATCAATATGAAGATCATCTTTTGCAGTGGCTGCTACGGTTGCATTGTAGCCTTCTTCCACTAACCAATCCTGGGTGGTTACGCCATTGGTTCCGGCGACCAGATTGTTCCAGAATTTATCAATTTCATTCCCCAGCGGTGAAACGACCCCCATCCCGGTAATAACAACACGCTTTTTCATGATACTCCCTTATAAAAAACTGGATTCACTGGAAAGTCAGGATTCAACCCCAGACCCATCAGTGAACCCAGTTTTATTTCAGAATATTTTGACTAAAGCTTATCCAAGCTTACTGTCTACGTACTGAACGGCCTTCCCAACAGTTGTGATGGTTTCAGCATCTTCATCGGGAATTTCAATATCGAAGACTTCTTCGAACTGCATAATGAGTTCAACAGTATCAAGTGAGTCAGCACCTAAATCATCAATAAATGAAGCTTCTTCATTTATTTTAGCAGCATCAACACCCAGTTTTTCGACGATAACATCACGTACTTTTTCAAAGGTTGACATATTATTCTTTCCTCCTAACGTTCAATTCTATCCTTGCATGACCAGGCCGCCATCAACATTGAAGACCTGACCTGTGATATATTCAGCTTGCTCTGAACCAAGAAATGCTACCAAGTTGGCAACATCCTGAGGTTCTCCAATTCGACCTAGAGGGATCTGTGCAAACAGTTTTTCCTTGGCTTCATCTGTGATTGCGTCTGTCATATCGGTGGCAATATAACCAGGTGCAACAGCATTCACAGTGATTCCTCTTGACCCAACTTCCTTGGATAGAGACTTCGTAAATCCAATAATACCAGCCTTCGAGGCGGCATAATTGGATTGTCCGGCATTCCCCATCTGTCCAACAACGGAAGTAATATTTATAATGCGACCCCCTCGCAATTTCAAAAAATTTCTCAGCAAAGCCTGGGACATATTGAAAACACTTTTGAGATTGATATTCATGATATCGTCCCATTGATCTTCTTTCATACGTATGATGATATTGTCCCGGGTAATTCCAGCATTGTTGACCAACACATCTACCTGACCAAAGGCTTCCAGTGCGGCGGCACTCAAAGCTTTGCAATCATCCATGGATGAAACATCGGCAGCGACACCGAGACAAGTAAATCCCAGCGCTTCAAATTCAGCCTGAACCCTCTGGCAATCCTCAGCGTTGCGGCTACTGACCACAACTTTGGCACCTAATCCAGCCAGAGTTAGGGCTATTTGATGGCCAATCCCCCTGGTTGATCCTGTAACCACTGCGACTTTTCCTTGATAATCGATCATACGATGGCCTCCAATTGTTCTTGTGTTGCGATACCACCGGTTACCATGTCCCGATGGATGCGTTTAACCAGTCCTTGAAGTACTTTGCCAGGACCGATTTCAACTATTTCATTGACCCCATCCTTGACCATGAATTCAACCGTGTCTTCCCAGAGTACGGGACTCTCGAGTTGGTCAATCAGATTGGATTTGATTTTCGTGGGGTCAGTAGTTGGAGTGGCATCCACGTTAGCGACCACGGGAACCCGTGCTTTATTAAAATTTGTTTTCTCCACGATGACACTTAAATCACCTCTGGCTGCCGACATGAGGGGAGAGTGAAAAGCACCGCTCACATTCAGGGCCAGCGCCTTGCGGGCACCCAAATTTTTCGCGATCTCCATGGCATACTGCACAGCAACAGTTTCACCTGAAATAACTATCTGTCCAGGAGAATTAAAATTAGCAGCCTGAACAATACCCCGCATTCCGGCATGTTCGCACACCTTTGCAATATCCTCGCGAGACATATTCAAAATCGCAGCCATGGTTCCGGATTGATTTTCTCCAGCTTTTTGCATGCCTTCTGAGCGCACTTTAACAATGGCAAGGGCATCTTCAAAGTTAAGCACCCCAGCAGCAAAGAGGGCAGAGAACTCACCGAGGCTATGGCCAGCTGTCATTGAGAACTCAAAGGATTTGGGCAGGAGAGAAAAAAGGGCAGTTGAAGCCACAAACAGAGCAGGTTGGGTTACTTTTGTTTCTGTCAATGCATCCAGTGGACCGTTAAAGCTGATATCGGCTACATCAAAGCCAAGGATATCATTGGCCTGTGCATACATATCTTTTATGGATTGATGTTTGTCATATATGTCCTGACCCATTCCCACATACTGGGAAGCCTGTCCGGGAAATACGAGAGCTCGTTTCATGAATTACCCTTTCTTACTGGGTCCGTAGCGCAGCAAAATACTGCCCCAGGTATATCCAGCACCAAATGCAGCGAAAAGAACGAGGTCGCCATCTTTTATCCGTTTTTCACGGACAACTTCATCCAATCCAAGAGGAAGCGTGCCAGCCGTCGTATTGCCGTATTTATCGATATTAAGTAAGACCTGTTCATCTTTGAAGCCTGCCTTTCGCGCGACTATATCGATGATTCGTTTATTTGCCTGATGAGGAATAAAGACTCCAATATCTTCGGCTTTAAGATTGTTTCTCTCAAGGATTTCAACACTCACGTTTGCCATATCATTGGAAGCACGTTTGAAAACACTGCGACCATCCTGCCAGATGTAGTGTTCTCCAGCATCAACGGTGGCGTGGGTTGCTGGTTTGCGACTTCCACCCGCCTTCATATGCAGGGCGGCTGCACCGCTGCCATCAATATGAAGAATTTCGTCAATCATGCCATAATTCTCATCCTCAGTGGGCTCGAGGAGAACCGCACCGGCACCATCACCAAAAAGGATACAGGTATTCCGGTCAGTATAATCAATGATGGAGCTCATGGTGTCCACACCCACCACAATGACCTTTTTTGAGCCGGTCTGGATGAGAGAGGAGCCAGATTTAAGGGCAAAGAGAAAACCAGAACAAGCGCCTGAAAGATCATAACCCCAGGCATTGTTGGCGCCGATTTTTTCCTGAATTAAGGCTGCTGTTGAAGGAAAGAGCATATCAGGTGTCACGGTGGCTACAATAATGGCATCAATTTCATCTGGATGGGTTCCAGTTTCTTCCAATAGCTTGGTTACTGCACTCACGCTCATGTCGGAACTGGCTTCACCCTCAGCGACGATGCGTCTTTCATGGATTCCTGTTCGGCTCACAATCCAATCATGGTTGGTGTCTACCATTTTTTCCAAATCATAATTTGTAATTACTTTTTTGGGTACATAGGAGGCGACTCCAGTGATTGCAGCTCTGATCATATTATAATTCCCGATTGGTTAGTGGTGGATGATTTGTTCATCCATATCCGTATAGGTAATGTTGGATAAGGATTTCGTGATTTCCTGTTCAATGACATCAATCAAATTCGAATTAATGAGGCTTTGAGCTTCAAAAAGAGCTGATTGAATACCCTTTTCATTTGATGAACCGTGAGCAATGATAGAAATGCCTCTGATACCGAGTAGGGGTGAACCACCATAATTATTGGGGTCAAAAATGCCGGTCAATTCTGTAAATACAGGTTTGATAAGACGGGCACCTAAAAGTCGGCTGGGACGATCAATTCTTTTCTTGATCATGCCAAAAAGGGTTTTGAAGGTGCTTTCAGCGAGTTTCAACGCTACGTTGCCAGTGAACCCATCAGTTACAATGACATCAAATTTATCGTAGAAGATATCGCGGCCTTCAGCATAGCCCTTGAAATTCAGGCTAGATTCTTCCAGGAGACGCTTGGCCTCTCTGACCAGGGAGGTTCCCTTGTCAGCCTCTTCACCAATACTCATCAGTCCCACTTTGGGCTTATCTGTTTTGGTAAGATAGCGGTGTACGATGCTTCCCATAATTCCAAACTGCAGCAAATTCTTCGGCTTGGCTTCAGCAACTGCGCCGACATCAAGCAAAAGGGTAGCGCCATCTTCATGGGGCATGAAGGCACCTACAGCAGGTCGATCTACTCCAGGTATGCGGCCAAGACTGAGGAGTGAATAGGTCATCGTCGCGCCAGTATTACCAGCTGAGATAAACGCATTGGCTTTACCCGCCTTAACCAGCTCAATGCCAATTCGCATTGAAGAATCTTTTTTCTCTTTATATGATCTGGTTGGCGATTCATCCATCCCAATGACCTGGGAGGCATGCTGGATATGTAGGCGTGGGCTTTCAAAAGATCGCGATTGAAGCTCCTGATGAATAAGGTCTTCCTTACCGACGAGGATAACTTCACCAATACTTTTCGGGTCATTCAAGTATTGAATGGCACCTTCAATATTGATAAAAGGGGCGTTATCGCCCCCCATACTATCAACCACGATTTTCATGTTTGGAATCAAACTTCTTTAGGAATGGTAACCTGTTTTCCCTTGTAGTATCCGCAATGGGGACATACACGGTGTGGTAATTTTGGTTCGCTGCAATTTGAGCAGGTGATGAGACCGGCAAGAGTCGCCTTCCAGTGCGTACGGCGTTTATCTCTTTTGGCCCGTGAGGTTTTTCTTTTTGGTACAGCCACGAGTTAAATTCTCCTATTCGTTGAACAAATCTTTAAGCTTAGCCCAGCGTTCATCCGGTTTTTCATCGGCCTTGATGATTTTTTGCAGGTCTTGACCTGCTTTACAATCAGGACCACATCGATGTGAAATAGGGATGGCTAACAACACGGCATCGTAGACAAGAGGGTAAAGATCATATTCTGCCTGGTGAGCAGGAATATGAAAAATATCATCACCTTCATAAGATTCCAGATACTTGGCATCAAAGGTTAGCACGACGTCAATTTCACTCTTCAAGGTGTCTTCAAACTCCTCCATGCCGGACTCACAAATAAAGAGACCCGTGCAAGAAATCTTTCCGTGTAGATAAAAATTTTGACCCTGTCGGTCGATGCCTAACTTCAATTCAAACTGAAGTGGTTTCCACTCCAGACTATCATCGTGTTGTAGCTGTGCTACGCTGTCAAAGATCTGCTCTGATTTGCCTCTCGGCAAAGTGTTCAGTAGTATCTTCATTGTCAAAGCCGCGCAATATAGATGGGAGTTATTCGCATGTCAAATGTTTAACCTATTGAGAAATCAGCAGCCTATCAAAGCTGCATCAGACCCTCAATCTCTTGAATAGTTTTAGGGATAGACTGGCTTAAAACGCGATGTCCCTTTTGAGTTACCAGCACATCGTCCTCAATACGGACACCAATATTCCACCAGCGTGGTTCCACATCTTCGGCCTCAACAATATAGATACCTGGTTCAACTGTGAGGACCATACCGGCTATTAGCAAATGAGGTTTGCTGTTTGCCCCGACCCAACCCCCTGTATCGTGGACATCCAGCCCTAACCATTGAGAGGTGCCATGCATAAAGAATTTGCGGTATGATTTGCTGCGGATGAGATCAGCAGGATCACCATGAGGATGAGGATCAATTTGAGATTGGGTAGCATGCAGACACAACCTTATTCAATGATTTGATATTGAGAGCGGGCTACTTTGGCAGATACAGCATTAAAATGCCACCACTCAATAGAAATGGAGAGAAAGCCAGCCCCGGTCATCACTTCTCTCAGGAGGCGGCGATTGTCAATATGTTTCTGGGTCAGTTTTTTCTCTTTCAGAAATCGGGCTTCATGCCGAAGTTGAGCCAACTCGCCAAAATAGTCAAAGGCAGTCCCCATATCCAAAGGAACGCCATCTAGGGTTGCCAACGTCAGATCCACTGCAGAACCAAAATTATGAACTGAGCCTCGATCCGGGTTAGCCACATAGTCCTCTGAGGGTGTATTGACAACCAGTGCCCACATCTTGCGTTGAATGGAACGCGGGCGGACACCATCATAAACCAGAAGGGTTAATTCGGGGTGTGTCTGCTTGAGTATGTCCTGTGCTTTTTTCAGCATGGTCGCAGCCTTAGGCTGGAGATAGCAATTCTCCAAATCGCCATAAGTATCAGCTGAGAGGAAATTATCCATGGTTGAATATTTCAATTCGACCAGAATATCAGGAGCCAGGGAGTGAATATTCACCAGACCCTGTTTTTGAAGTTGTTGTTCCAGTGATAGACCAGATGTTTTCTCTCCAGCAAAGAGGGAGAGGAGGCAAAGGTGTGTAACAAGCAGTAGGTAGGTAATTTGTTTTTTCATGACTGCAAGATAGTGTAATCTCTCCCGTTCTGAAAGTTTCGAACGCGCAGTGGATTTTTTGTGCAGGCATCAGCAAATTTTAAGTCAATCAGCCGATAGGGTAGGTGAGCATCTCTATCTTTCCGAATACCCAGACGAGTGGTTTGAATGATCTGCTCAGGGGAGTAGGAGTCATCCCAGAGTTCAAAATGCTCAGCCTTCAGTTGCTGACCATCCCATTGAGGAACCTTGAGAGTCAATGATTTGCACACAAGAGTTTGTCCGGCACAGAGTTTAGAGAGTGGGCGGGGGCTTCCATTTCGATGCGGATTATTTTTTTGCATTGTTTTGATGGATTTCAATTCATCATTGAGGTGTGCCACGGGATACCCAGATTTTATGAGCACTGCATTGCCTTCACCCCAGCATGAAAAATTTAGTGAATCACCACCTCTAGCATAATACAT